>Ga0209075_1003181_pt1 | contig 13869 bp, 18 predicted proteins | sample Stecom2011_FD_187523 | JGI IMG/M metagenome (GOLD analysis project Ga0209075, IMG submission 187523) | Agricultural soil microbial communities from Utah to study Nitrogen management - Steer compost 2011 (SPAdes) (version 2) | ecosystem: Environmental > Terrestrial > Soil > Agricultural land... | reverse complement strand
TTAGGTTTTGGTGTATCAATGTTTCTTTTCGAAATTTATGTCCGACCTATAATTGATAAAAAGTTTAAAAATAAATAGTAATGGTCAAAACAAGTTTTAAACAGAAAGTTATATATGCCGTTTTTAATGGCATTACTTACGCGATTTTAATGGGAATTTTTGATTTAATTTCAACAGGAGAAATAAGTATATATAAATTCCTTTTCCACGCGTTCTCTTTTGGAATTTTGATGGGTTTTGTTATACCATTTATTACGGAGCGCTATTCTAAAAAACAAATAGATAAAATACAAATCGGAATTAACGAAGATGAAAATATTAAATTGGAAAGTCAGGCAAATACAAACGGAACAATTGGCAAAATTATACTGACAAATAAAAGATTGTTATTTAAAGAAAAAGGCTCACCTGCTTTTAATTTTATAGAAGTTCAAAACGAAACTATCAAAGAAGTAAAGACTAAAAGTACTTTGGGACTCATTCATAACAAATTTATTGTAAGCACAGAATCCAAAAACTATGAATTTGTAGTGTATGAAAATGAAAGGAATCTTTGGGTGTCTGCATTACAAAATTCTTTAAACCAATCAATATGAAAAAAACAAAATCTTATTATTTTAAAAAGACATTCTATTTCGTTTTTACAATTTTGTTTACTTATACTCTTGTAAAAGGACTTTTTGAAATAGATTACAGCATAAAAAGTGTATGGATATTATTTCTAAAAGCATTGTTAAGTGGAGTGGTAACTGGTGCATTACTGGGCTTTATCAATATGCAATGGCTCAAAAGAGAGAACTTTTTTGTTGCGAACAAAAAGCAAATTGACAAACAATAAGAATATAAATGATAACTTTGCAAAGTCGTAAGATCGGTAGGTTTTACGACTTTTGACTTTATAACATTAAGACTTTTGACTGAATATGTTAGGTAAATTATATATGATTCCCGTAATGATGGGAGAAGAAAGTAATCCGAAGGATGTGCTTCCAGAATCGGTTGCCAAAACTATCGAAATGATAGATTACTACATTGTTGAAAATGAAAAAACTGCCCGACGATTCATCAAAAAAATTTACCCTGAAAAAAAACAACCCGAACTTAAAATCAGTTTACTCAACAAACACACCGATATTTCGGAATATTCCGAGATGCTTCAACCTTGTTTAAACGGAATTAACGTAGGATTGATGAGCGAGGCCGGTTGTCCGGGAATTGCAGATCCGGGAGCTGTGATTGCAAAACTCGCCCACCAAAAAGGAATACAAGTAGTGCCAATGGTCGGACCTTCGTCTATATTGATGGGAATGATGGCTTCTGGATTTAATGGACAAAGTTTTGCTTTTAACGGATATCTGCCTATTGATAAATCTGAGAAAAAGAACGTTTTGAAAAACTTTGAAAAACTTTCGTTCGACAAAAATCAATCTCAAATCTTTATCGAAACTCCGTATCGAAACAATAAACTTCTCGAAGATTTACTTCAAATCCTGCAGAATGATACCTACTTGTGTATTGCTGCTGATATCACCTTACCCTCAGAATTTATTAAAACCAAAAAAATTTCTGAATGGAAAAAAACAAAGGTCGATTTGCACAACCGACCTTGTATATTTATCATTCATAGGTTTTAGCAAAGAATATTTATTTCCGTTTAAATATTAAATTTATTAAAAACAGAATTACGATTGCTCCAAGAGCTGCTGTAAGTATTGCTCCCAACCAGCCCGTTCCTAAAGAAATGTCTAAAGCTCCTAAAAGCCAATAACCGACAAATCCGCCTAAAATACCAATAGTGATATTACCAATAAGACCTAATCCACTTCCTTTGTAAATTGTTCCTCCGAGCCAACCTGCAATAGCTCCAACAATAAGAGTTACGAGAATGTTTTCCATAATAATTTAAGTTTAAAGTTAGTAAATAAACAAAATAGAAAAATATATAATAACAAATATATAAAATATACACCAACCTCCTATACTTTAATCAAAAAACACTTTCTATTCTAAAGTTCAACAACCAACACATTGAATTCACTAAAAAATTCCCTACTTTTGCACTTAGTATTTTTTTAAATAAAATATTTGATATGAGAACGATACAATTTAGAGAGGCTATTTGCGAAGCGATGAGCGAGGAAATGCGTAGAGATGAGAGCATTTATTTAATGGGTGAAGAAGTAGCCGAATACAATGGAGCTTACAAAGCTTCTAAAGGAATGTTAGACGAATTTGGACCAAAAAGAGTAATTGATACACCTATTGCAGAACTTGGATTTGCTGGTATTGCTGTAGGTTCGGCCATGAATGGAAACCGTCCGATTGTAGAGTTTATGACATTCAACTTTTCACTTGTCGGAATCGACCAAATCATCAATAACGCAGCTAAAATGCGTCAAATGTCAGGAGGTCAATTTAATATACCTATTGTGTTTAGAGGACCAACTGCCTCTGCAGGTCAATTAGCAGCAACGCACTCTCAAGCATTCGAGAATTGGTACGCTAACACTCCTGGACTTAAAGTTATCGTTCCGTCGAATCCGTATGACGCAAAAGGACTTTTAAAATCTGCCATTCGCGACAACGACCCTGTAATCTTTATGGAATCAGAGCAGATGTATGGAGACAAAGGAGAAGTGCCTGAAGAAGAATACACTATTCCGATTGGGGTAGCTGATATTAAAAGAGAAGGAACAGATGTAACCATCGTTTCGTTCGGAAAAATCATCAAAGAAGCATATAAAGCAGCTGAAGAATTAGAAAAAGAAGGTATTTCGTGTGAAATTATCGACTTGAGAACGATTCGTCCGATGGATCACGACACGATTTTAAAATCAGTAAAGAAAACAAACCGCTTGGTAATCCTTGAAGAGGCTTGGCCTTTCGGAAGTATCTCGTCTGAAATTACGTATATCGTTCAAGAAAGAGCTTTTGATTACCTTGATGCACCAATTCAAAGAATTACAACAGCTGATACACCTGCACCTTATTCACCTGTCCTTTTAAAAGAATGGTTACCTAATGCAGAGGACGTGATCAAAGCTGTTAAAAAAGTTGCTTACGTTAAGTAATCTAAAAAACCCAAAAAATGAAAAACATCAAATTTACATTATTATCTGTTTTTACAGTATTGTTTTTGTTCTCTTGTTCTTCTGATGATAACGGAGGAGGAATTGACACAAATTTACTTTTGGGTAAATGATATATCTATTCTTTTGTAGAAAATGATGAAGAAGAACTTCACGAAAACGAATGTGAAGATAGAAGAGATTATGTACATTTCAAAAACGGAGGAGTTGCTGAAAGTATCTATAACGAATTAGATTATCTTGATGGAGAGTGCAATACATATATTGACCCTGCTACATATACTGTTTCGGGTGATAAGATAAATATTGTTTATGAAGATGAAGACGAAAATGCGGAATCTTTTTCTTGGACAATTATAACTTTAAATCAGACCACGTTACTTGTTGAAGAAAAAAATGGAGGAGATATATTTAGAATTAAATTTACAAGAGAATAATTTTTAAGACATTTCCAACTTTTATATCAAAGGGATACATATTATATGTGTCCCTTTTTTATGTACCTTTGCAAAATCTGATTCAAAAACAATGAAAAAACCAAATAAACCGTCTTCTGGAAAACCAAAGTTTTCTAAAGACAAACCAAGTCAAAAACCGACTGGGAAGTTTACTAAAAAAGAGGATTCGTTTAAAAAAACTTCAAAGCCGAAGCCTAAGACAAATTCGGACGAAATTCGTTTAAACAAATACATTGCTAACTCAGGAATTTGTTCTCGAAGAGAGGCAGATTTATACATAACCTCTGGTAACGTAAAGGTAAACGGAGAGGTTATAATGGAATTAGGCTATAAAGTTAAAACAACGGACAAGGTTGTATTTGATGGAGTTCTGCTCAACATAGAAAAGAAAGAGTACGTTTTATTAAACAAACCTAAAAACTTTTCGACCTCAGCTAATGCTACTCAAAACAACGTGGTTAATTTAATTAGTGGGGCAAGTAAAAGCAAGTTACTTCCGGTGGGTAGAATGGATAGTACTACAACAGGACTTTTACTTTTTACTAATGATAATGACTTAATTACTAAATTTACTCAAGAGAGTCAACGCTCGACAAAAATATACCAAGTAACACTAGATAGAAACCTTAAATTCGAGGATTTAGAAAAAATTCAAAAAGGAATTACTATTGACGAAAGAAAGGTATATGTTGAAGATGTCAGCTATATAGAAAACCAGCCTAAAACTGAAATTGGATTAAAAATCAGAACTTCAAACGTAAAGGTTGTTCGTGTGATTTTTGAGAAGTTGGGTTATGATGTACTTAAAGTGGATAGAGTAACTTTTGCTGGACTTACCAAGAAAAATTTACCTAGAGGAATGTGGAGGTATTTAACAGATCAAGAAATTATTAATCTGAAAAATCTATAAAAATCTCAAGACTGTTTCAGGCAGTTGAAACAGTCTTGAGCAATTCATTATTCTAATATAAATGTAATATTTACATTGGTATTTATTTCAATTTCACCAACAGCTAAAGTCTGCTGTGACATATCTGCATCAGCCTTAGCCTCCATCATTACATTTCTATACATCGGAGGATTGTAAATCGGTTGTGAATTATCCGATATAATAATCGCATTTCCTACTTTTTGTCCTAATGCTCCTGCAAAATCTTGAGCCTTCTTTCTAGCATCTGCAACAGCTAATTTTCTAGCTTCTGATTTTAGTTTTTCCATTTCAGAAGACTGAAAGGTAACTCCATTTATGCGATTTACTCCTGCTTCAATAAGTCCGCTCATGATTCGTTCGTAATCTGACAAATCTTTTAAGTGAATGCTAATAGTTTGCGAAGCATAATAATAATTTTTCTTTTTTTGATAATCGTGCTGAGGATACAATGATACTCTTTCGGTTTTAATATTTTTCTGATCAATTTTTGTTGACTTCAAAAACTTCAAAACTTTATCTATAGAAGTATCATTTTCTTTTTTCACTTTAGAAGACTCCTCTCCTTTTGTTTCAACCGCTACTGAAATGATTGCTTCGTTCGGAACAACCTTTACTTTTCCTTCTCCTGAAACAGAAATCTGTGGTTGTATTACTTTGTCTTGAGCTTGCAGGGCAATAGTGGTCATAATTGTCAGAATTAAAATTATTTTTTTCATAGTGTTTAATTTTAGTTAATAACAGCTGGTTTTCAAAACACGTGCCATTTTATTTAAGAATTAAAAAAATCCTGATAACAAATTATATTACCAGGATTCTATTTCAATTTTTTATTACTAGTTATTGAGCTATAGCTGCCTCGTATTTTTTAGCAACTTCATCCCAATTAATAACATCAATAATAGAATTCAAATAATCTGCTCTTTTGTTTTGGTAATTCAAGTAATAAGCATGTTCCCATACATCGATTCCTAAGATTGGAGTACCCGAAATTGCCATATTTGGCATAAGAGGATTATCTTGATTAGCAGTACTTCCTACTTGTAATTTTCCTTCTTTATTTACTACAAGCCATGCCCATCCCGAACCAAATTGTTTTGCTCCAGCATCTTTCAATTGACCAATTAAATCATCAACCGAACCAAAGTCAGCATTAATGCTTTCTAATAAAGCTCCGCTTGGTGCTGTTTTTTCCGGAGATAAAATCTCCCAAAACAAGTTGTGGTTATAATATCCTCCGGCATTGTTTCGCACAGCCTTATTTTCTAAATCTAATCCCGTCAGAATTTCTTCGATTGTTTTATTCTCTAGGTCTGTTCCGGCAATAGCTTTATTTAAGTTATTCGCATAGCCTAAATGATGTTTTGAATAATGGATTTCCATTGTTCTTCCGTCAATATTAGGTTCTAATGCATTATAAGCATAAGGCAATCCTAACATCTGGAATTTTCCATCTGCTTTAACATCAGCTGGATTTCCTTGAGTTACCTCTTGGGTAACAGGTTCAGTAATTTCTACTTCAACCACTTCTTTTTCTTGACAAGATTGTAACAGTACAATTGCCAATAAACTAGATAATACCAAAGTTACTTTTTTCATTTTTCTAAATTTTTATGTAGTTCATCAATTAGTTTTGCATATTCGAACTTAGCTTCATCAACGCTCATTTGTCTTACTTGCATCCAAGCGTTGAGTTTAAAAGCATTGATTAGTTCGTGTTCGTTAGCAGAGGTGGTGTTTATAGGTTCTTTTGTTGCTTGTTTGTAATATGCATACAATCTCAAGCGAATATCGTCTGGAAGAGGATAAGTAATTTCTGTAGCTTTATGCAAAGCCTCTTCAAACAGTTGATCTATGTTTTTGTTTGTATCCAAACTTTCAGATTATTTTTTTGCAATAACAGTAATTCCTCCTTTGGCTTTATCGCCCAACTTTACGTTAATTTCTGTCCCGATAGGCAAGTACAAATCAACTCTTGACCCAAACTTTATAAATCCGGCATCAGTTCCTTGCAATACTTTTGTTCCAACTTTAGCGTAATTTACGATACGCTTGGCCAAAGCACCTGCAATTTGCCTGTACATTACTTCTCCGAAAACTTTATTTTCTACTACAACCGTCGTTCTTTCGTTTTCTTCACTTGCTTTCGGATGCCAAGCTACCAAATACTTTCCTGGATGATATTGGCTATATTTCACTTCGCCTGAAAGTCCATAACGAGTTACGTGAACATTTATCGGACTCATAAAGACAGAAACCATCAAACGCTTGTCATTAAAGTATTCCTTTTCAAAAACTTCTTCTATTACAACTACTTTTCCGTCAACAGGAGAAAGAATATGATTATCGTTTCTTTGAATTTCTCTTTTTGGATTTCTAAAAAATTGCAATACCAGAATTAAGAAAATCAAAGCTAGTACTTGAATAACTTTTTGTATCCACACCACATCTACAAAGGCGTCTACTAAAAAAATGACTCCCACAACTATAACTAAAGTTATAAAAATAATCTTGGCTCCTTCTTTATGAAACATACTAACTTATAATTTGATAAAATAAAAATACAAATGGTGCTACAAATATGATACTGTCTAATCGATCTAAAATTCCTCCATGTCCAGGCATTATGTTTCCGCTGTCTTTTACATTTGCAGAACGCTTAAATTTAGACTCGACCAAATCGCCTAAAGTACCGAAAACAATTACAATAATCGAAATAAGAATCCATTCCAACGCATTGTTTTGCTCTAAATACTGAGCGATAAAGGTACTAAAAATAATTGTAAACAATGCACCTCCAATAAATCCTTCGATAGTTTTTTTAGGTGAAATACGTTCTAGTAATTTATGTTTACCGAATGTTTTTCCGATTATATAAGCAAATGTATCATTGGTCCAAAGCAATACAAAGAGACCAATTATCATTTCGGGTTTATAATTTCCGAGATTGTCGTAAGGGATTTTTATTATAATTATAAACGAAAAAATAATATATCCGATTAGCAGAAAATACTTTAGGAATACATTTTTTATAATTAAACTTTTATCACTGAAAAGGTTTTGAATTAAAAAGAAAGAAGTAGCAATAGAACCTCCTATCAAAATCCAATTATTCTCAATTACGGATAATTCTGTGCCTTGTGTAAGCCATTCGGAACAACCTAACAAAACATACAACCCTATAGCTAAAAACAGCCCTATAATAACATTAAATCGGATTAGTTTAGAAAACTCAACGGTAGCTATCAATAAGAAAATTGCCATAAGTGTTTTGAAACTCCAATCCGAATACAAACAGGCAGTTAATAAAATAGCTATGTAAACGGCTCCTGATAGAGCACGAATTAGAGTTTCAGACATAAATTATAGGTCTTCTAAAAGGAGTAAGTAAAGGTTTTTCGGAACGCTTCCGTATTGCATAAAGCTCTCGTCTTTTACTTTTTCGAAATATTTAAAAGTAGTAATATTTGTAGGGTAGTCGGTTTTGTATTTATTTTTTATTCCTTGAAGCCCATCACTTTTACTTAATACAATCTGACTAGTCGTGGCAAAAACAATGATATTACCTGGTAATTCATGAGGTTTGTTTTGTCTAATTTGTTTCGACGAGAATAATACTGAACCTTCGTCGGCAATTAATTTTTCGCAACTTGCAAACAAAAAAGCAGGACACTTTACTTCTTTGTACGGAAGTTTATTTTCGTCAAGCAATCCATACAAAGCAGGCTCTAAACAAAGCACTTCTTTTTCAAACCAATCGTTTTCTTCCAAAATATTTTCGAAATGATTTCTCACTTCTTCCATATCCACACAATACAAGAACTTACCACCATTCTTAACGAATTTGGTCATAAATAATTCATCAACCGGAATGTTGTTTTTCTCTTCCAAGAAAGGACTTTTTTCTTCTGTCCTTTGTTCTTCTGTGAAAGAGGCTTTGAATAATTTCTTAAAAATGTTCATCGAGCGTGATTGGTGCAATTCTAAACAATAATCCAAAGATAGAAAATTATCGATATACTTCTAAAATAAGGGGTTTTATTTTTTAAAGAATTTTATAAACAACAAAAAAGCCATCTTTAACGGATGGCTTTTTTGTGAAAATAAATATTTTTTTTAGCTTTCAGAAGCTGTTGTTTCTGTTTTTTCTGAAGCTGGATCTTCTTTCTCAAAAGGACGCTTTCCGAAAATTCTTTCTAAGTCATCCTTAAATATAACTTCTTTTTCAATAAGCACATCTGCTAATTCTTCTAATTTCTCTCTATTTTCTTCAAGAATAGCAATTGCTCTTTGATACTGTCCTTCAATTAAATTAGAGATTTCTTTGTCTATAATTTTTGCAGTTTCATCTGAATATGGCTTGGTGAATCCGTATTCTGATTGCCCTGACGAATCATAATAAGTTATATTTCCTAGTTTATCGTTTAGACCATAAACTGTAACCATAGCTCGTGCTTGTTTGGTTACTTTTTCTAAATCGGATAAAGCTCCTGTCGAAATTTTATCAAACACTACTTTTTCGGCTGCTCGCCCTCCCATGGTAGCACACATTTCGTCAAGCATTTGTTCCGTTCTCACGATTTGACGTTCTTCAGGCAAATACCACGCTGCTCCTAAGCTTTGTCCTCTTGGTACAATAGTAACTTTTACGAGTGGTGCTGCGTGTTCTAGCATCCAACTTACTGTTGCATGCCCAGCTTCATGGATAGCAATAGCACGTTTTTCTTCAGGAGTAATAATTTTATTTTTCTTTTCTAATCCTCCAACAATCCGATCAACTGCATCCAGAAAATCTTGTTTATCTACTGCTTTTTTTCCTTTTCGAGCCGCAATAAGGGCTGCTTCGTTGCAGACATTAGCAATATCTGCTCCTGAGAATCCTGGAGTTTGTTTAGCCAAGAATTCAATATCTAAATCCTCAACTTTTTTAAGCGGACGAAGATGCACCTCAAAGATAGCTCTACGTTCGTTAATATCCGGTAAGTCTACATAAATCTGTCTATCAAAACGTCCTGCTCTTAAAAGAGCTTTATCTAAAACATCAGCTCTGTTGGTAGCAGCCAAAACAATCACACTTGAATTTGTTCCAAAACCATCCATTTCAGTCAACAATTGGTTCAGTGTGTTTTCGCGCTCATCATTCGAACCTGACATATTGTTTTTTCCTCTAGCACGACCTACTGCATCAATCTCATCAATAAAGATTATCGAAGGTGATTTTTCTTTAGCTTGTTTAAACAAATCTCTTACCCTTGAAGCTCCAACTCCTACAAACATTTCGACAAAATCAGAACCAGATAATGAAAAGAAAGGAACTTTAGCTTCTCCTGCTACTGCTTTTGCAAGTAAAGTTTTACCGGTTCCTGGAGGTCCTACAAGCAATGCTCCTTTCGGAATTTTACCTCCTAGCGAGGTATATTTATCAGGATTTTTCAAAAAGTCTACTATTTCTTGTACTTCTTCTTTAGCTCCTTCTAATCCCGCTACGTTTTTAAAAGTAACCTTAATATCTGATTTTTCATCAAAGAGTTTAGCTCTAGATTTTCCGATATTAAAGATTTGGCCTCCGCCTCCGCCTCCACCTACTCCGGACATTCTGCGCATCATATAAATCCAAATTCCGATAAAAATAAGGATGGGTAAAAACGGTAAGAAATCAGTCCACGAACCCGAAGTTTTATATTCGTAATCATTGAGTAATCCTTCGCTCTCTGCTTGTTGTAAACGATTCTGAAAGATTTCATCATTTCCGATTTCGAGTTTATAGTGTGGTCCTTTATTTGGATTTTTAAGTACATCTACTTTTGGAATTTTTTCATGAGCCGTTTGACTCATCGCTTCTTCTTTTAAAAAAGCTTCAGCCGTACTTTTATTATGGATAATAATTCGATCAAAATCTCCATTATCCAAAAAATTGTTGAATTCGGTGATTGTAATTGTTTTCGGATCACTCATCGAAAAGCCTCCGGACATAAAGTTCCATCCTAAAAACATAAGAATAAGAGCTCCGTAAACAACCCATATATTCATTTTAAATCCAGGCCCTCTTCCCCCTTTCGGGTTCTGATTTGGGTTGGGATTATTTTTGTTATTTTCTTTGTTGTCTTTTGACATAGTTATATTTAAAAATTAAAAGTATCTAAAAGTTAATATCAGAAATAAAAAACTGATTTTAGCCTAAAGTTTATTCGCTATTTGAGTAATTTTAGCATCTCCCCACAAACTTTCAATATCATAATATTCTCTGACATGCTTTTGGAAAATATGTACCACAATACTTACATAGTCCATTAAAACCCATTCTCCGTTTTCTTCTCCTTCAATATGCCAAGGTTTTTCGTGAGCTTCTTTAGAAACAGCTTTTTGTATGGAACCTGAAAGAGCACTTACTTGCGTATTTGAACCCCCTGTACAGATCACAAAATAATCGCATACTGTGTTTTCGATATCTCTTAAATCCAGGATGCTAATATCCATTCCTTTTGTATCTTCAATTCCTTTTATAATTAGAGTTAGCAGTTGGTCTGTACTCGTTGTTTTTTCTTTTGCCATTTATGAAAATTAATAATTTCGCAAAGTTACCATTTTTGTATGTAATTTTGAGCTTGAATTTATCAAAAATACATTTTTATATTTTATGAATATAATCAAACTCAATGCCATACCTTCTACTAATGATTTTTTGAAAAATCTGTGTATTATTCAACCTACAGAAAACTATACAGTCGTAATGGCTGAAAATCAGACTAAAGGAAAAGGTCAAAGAGGAAGCACTTGGGAGTCAGAAGCTAACAACAGCCTGACATTTAGCGTCTTGACAAAAGAATTACTTACGCCTGAAAACTCCATTTTTGATTTAAATGTAGCTGTTAGCATTAGCGTAATTGAGGCCCTAAAAGAGTTTGAAATCCCAAAATTAAACATCAAATGGCCTAACGACATTTTGTCAGAAGAAAAAAAAATTGCGGGCATCCTTATCGAAAACTCTTTTGCTGGACAAAACATCTCTTCTATTATTGGCATCGGATTAAACGTCAATCAAACTGATTTTGACAACCTTCCTAAAGCTTCTTCTTTAAAAAATATCACCAAAAAAGAATTTAGAAAAGAAGATATAATGCATAACATCATTGAAAAAATAAAAAAAAACAATAATCTTATTGCTAACGGAAAGACAGATTTTCTCTGGCAAGAATATCACAAATATCTCTTCCGTAAAGACGTCCCTTCTGTATTTGAATATCCAGATTCAACTAAATTTATGGGTATTATAAAAGAAGTGTTACGAAACGGAAAAATAAAAATCAGCCTAGAAAACAACCAAGTAAGAGAGTTCGATTTAAAAGAAATTAAACTTATTTACTAAGTAGCCTCAACGCCTACTGAATTACAACTATTCCTTTTTTAAATCTTATCTTTGTCAGAAAAAATTTCTATGATTAAAACGGTTATTTTTGATATGGATGGAGTTTTGGTCGACACTGAACCCGTGCATTTTGAAGCCTATATACAACATTTTAAAGAATTAAACATTTCTGTTAATGATGAATTATATCAGACTTTTGTTGGTAGTTCGACAAAAAACATCTATAAACGTATCAAAGAACACTTCAACCTGTCCGAAAGTTTAGAAGAACTTATTTCTCAAAAACGAAAACTTTACCATAAAGCTTTTGAGCAATCTACTTCGTTAAAACTTATAGATGGAGTCTTGGAATTAATTCAAGAATTACATGAAAATAATATTCAGATGATTGTTGCCTCATCTTCATCCTACGACAATATAGATCTTATCTTCAGAAGATTTAATCTCGACCCTTATTTTTCCCATAAAATAAGTGGAGAAGACTTTGTAGAATCTAAACCAAATCCTGCTATATTCAATACAGCAGTTGAGCTTTCGGGACATAGTAAAGAAGAATGTATAATTATCGAAGACTCAACTAATGGCATAAACGCAGCCAATAAAGCAGGAGTTTTCGTCATAGGATATAAAGCTAAAGATTCAAAACAGGATTATAGCTCGGCTGATATAATAATTTCTGACTTTAAAGAACTCACTGTCAATAAAATTAAAAGTATTAAAGAATACTCATAAAGCCTTTTATGATATTATCACTTCTTTATCTTTATCTATCAATACTAATTTCTTGCATTATTTCTGCTAGATATTGCATACTTTTAAGTTTGTCATCCAAATAATAAATAGGGCAGCTCATAATAAGCTCTTGTATTTGTAATCTATTAATGGCGTTTATCAAATCGCGCTTTACGGTTTCTTTTGTACCAATAAAAGAAAATGAGGTCATTTGCCGAACATAAGCTTCTTCATTGACATTCCAGAGTCCGTCCATAGTTTTAACGGGCGGTAACATAGGTATTCTCTCATCTCTTAGAATCCCCAAAAACATACGATAAAAAGAAGTAGCTAAAGATTGTGCTTCACTTAAAGAATCAGCAATGATAATATTAGCAGCTGCCATTTTATAAGGTTTTTCAAGACTTTTTTGTGGGCTGAAATTGTTCTCATACAAATGAAACGCTTGTGTCATACTGGCTGGAGCAAAATGACTTGCAAATGCGTAAGGTAGACCAAAAGAGGCAGCAACATGTGCACTATCAGTACTTGAACCTAAAATCCAAATAGGAATATCTACACCTTCTCCGGGTATAGCGCGAATCGAACTATGTTTATTATCTTCCGAAAAAAACTGTTGTAAATATTTTAGGTTTTTAGGAAATTCTTGAGCATTTTTTAAAAAATCCGGGCGAATAAAATGAGCTGTTTGTTGATCTGTTCCTGGAGCTCTTCCTAAACCTAAATCTATCCTATTAGGAAATAAAGTTCCAAGGGTTCCAAAAGTTTCAGCAACAATTAGCGGAGAATGATTTGGTAACATAATTCCCCCCGACCCTACTCTAATAGTGTTCGTTTTTGAAGCAATATGCCCAATAAGGATTGAAGTAGCCGAACTCGCAACATTTTCCATATTATGATGTTCAGCAAACCAATATCTTGTATATCCTAGTTTTTCGGCATGTTGAGCACAAGCAATAGACTTTTGAAATGTTTTAGAGATAGTTGAGTCAGAAGTAACATGTGCTAAATCTAAAAAAGAATATTTTACCATCACAAGCGATTTAACCCCAAAGTTACAATTATTTCTATAATTCTCCTTGAAGAAAAATCATGGACTTTTTTATATAAAGTATCAAAAAAAGCCCTCTTATTTTTGAGGGCTTTTTTGTTTTTATCTTTTCATTGAGAAATGCGCTTTAAATTCTCTTCTTTGTATGTTATTATTTTGGTCTTCTTCGTCGTATAGTACTTTAAACCAGTAGTCTGTTGATGGGAGTTGGTTTCCGTTGAAGGTTCCGTCCCATCCTTCTCCGG
>Ga0209075_1003180_pt1 | contig 13871 bp, 9 predicted proteins | sample Stecom2011_FD_187523 | JGI IMG/M metagenome (GOLD analysis project Ga0209075, IMG submission 187523) | Agricultural soil microbial communities from Utah to study Nitrogen management - Steer compost 2011 (SPAdes) (version 2) | ecosystem: Environmental > Terrestrial > Soil > Agricultural land... | reverse complement strand
GGTCAACACCCCCGGAATGGTGAACACCGGAGGCCACCACAAACAGGGCAACCACGGTGATCAGCCCCGGATTACTGAAGCCGGCAAGGGCCTGTTCCGGGCCGATGATACCGCTGGCACTCAGCATCACCAATGCCGCCATCATCACCAGATGCGGCGCAAAGCGGCCAGAGCTCATCAGTAACAGGGCGGCACCCGCCAACCCAAGGGAAAACCATCCGTGCCAGTCCATAACTCGGTTATTCCGGTTAGAAAACTGGCAGGATAGCGGCCCTCATCAATTCTGAGAAAGAATAAGTAATGATTTTTATAGCACTGCAGGGAATATCAAACCGCAATATCCGCCATATTGCCGTAGGCTTCCAGCCAAACCCGGCGGTCTGAAGCCCGCTTCTTGCCCAGCAACATGTCCATTCGCTCATCGGTGTCGTCACCCTCTTCCAGGGTGAGCATCACCAGGCGGCGAGTGTCTGGCGCCATGGTGGTTTCGCGCAATTGCAGGGGATTCATCTCACCCAGGCCCTTGAAGCGGGTTACCTGAACCTTGCCCTTCCGCTTCTCGGCTGCCAGGCGGTCGATAATACCCTGCTTTTCGTGCTCATCGAGGGCATAGAAGGTTTCCTTGCCCAGATCCACCCGGTACAGCGGCGGCATGGCGACAAATACATGGCCGGCAGAAACCAGTGGTCGGAAGTGTTTTACGAACAGCGCGCACAGCAAGGTGGCGATATGCAGGCCGTCGGAGTCGGCATCCGCCAGGATACAGACCTTGTTATAGCGCAACCCGGTAAGATCCTCTGAGCCCGGATCAACACCGATGGCCACGGCAATGTCGTGAACTTCCTGGGAGGCCAGAATTTCACCGGAATCCACTTCCCAGGTATTCAGGATCTTGCCCCGCAGCGGCATCACCGCCTGGAATTCCCGGTCCCGGGCCTGCTTGGCGGAACCGCCAGCCGAATCACCCTCCACCAAAAACAGTTCTGAACGGGTGGTATCGGCACCGGAGCAATCAGCCAGTTTGCCGGGCAACGCCGGGCCGGAGGTCACCTTTTTGCGGGCCACCTTCTTGCTGGCCCGCAGCCGGCGCTGGGCATTGCTGATAAACAGCTCAGCCAGTGCTTCAGCAATATCGGTGTGCTGATTCAGCCACAGGCTGAAGGCGTCTTTCACCACGCCGGAGACAAACGCCGCCGCCTCACGGGACGACAGCCGCTCTTTGGTCTGGCCGGAGAACTGAGGCTCCTGCATCTTGAACGACAGCACATAGGCCACCCGCTCCCAGATATCCTCGGGCGACAGCTTGACCCCCCGGGGTAGCAGACTACGAAACTCACAGAATTCCCGCATGGCTTCCAGCAGGCCGGTCCGCAAACCATTCACATGGGTACCGCCCTGGGCGGTGGGAATCAGGTTGACGTAGCTTTCCATGACGGCATCGCCGCCCTCTGGCAGCCACTGGATGGCCCAATCCACCGCTTCCTTATTACCGGAGAAACTGCCGGTGAAGGGCTCAAGCGGCACGGCTTCGATGTCTGCCAGGGCAGTACGCAGGTAGTCCCGCAAGCCGTCCTCATAGAACCATTCGTCTTTCTCGCCGGTTTTTTCCTGCAGGAATGTCACCGTCAGGCCCGGACACAACACCGCCTTGGCCCGCAGGTTATGCCGCAGACGGCTGACGGAGAAATTGGGGCTATCGAAATATTTCGGATCGGGGGTGAACTTCAGGCGGGTACCGGTATTGCGCTTGCCGACGGTATCAATCACCTCCAGCTCGGATGCCTTGTCGCCGTTGGCGAAGGTCATCCGGTGAACCTGTCCATCCCTACGGATGGTCACTTCCAGATGGGTAGACAGGGCGTTCACCACAGACACACCCACCCCGTGCAAGCCGCCGGAGAAGTTGTAGTTACCCTCGGAAAACTTACCACCGGCGTGCAGGCGGGAGAGGATCAGTTCAACCCCCGGAACGCCCTCTTCCTTGTGGATATCGACGGGCATACCGCGGCCATCGTCTTCCACACTCAGGGAGTTGTCACTGTGCAGGATGACATCAATCCGGCGGGCATGACCGGCCAGCGCTTCGTCCACACTGTTATCGATGACTTCCTGAGCCAGGTGGTTCGGCCTTGAGGTGTCCGTGTACATGCCCGGGCGTTTTCGCACCGGGTCAAGACCGCTCAGAACTTCAATGGCATCGGCGTTGTATTGTTGCTGGCTCATAGTGACGGCATGGCTCCGCAAGTGGTCGTTAAAACTGAGCCATAGCTTAGGGATTCGGGCTGAAAGATCAATGTTTGTTTTGTGGTGACGCCAAGTGGTTTCAGTTTCCGAGCTCTTTCAACAACGGCGTTTCAGAGAGCCCGGATACCTCCAGGCGCTGCCACTGGCTGTCGGCCACCGCGAGCACCACGCAGGGCGAGGTGATCACCTGCGCCACCATCATATCCGGTGCGGGCGAATTGACCCTCATGCCCAGTTTCAGAGTCTTTCTGTCCGCCGTGGCAGACTCAAGGCCGACGCTGTAACCGGCAGTAGGCTTCTGGCCCAGGGTGACAATCACCAGAGATTCCCGTTCCAGATTCACCTGGCGAATCACTCCTGTAGCCATATTCTGCCCGCTGACATCCAGCAGTGCCTCCAGCTCTGAACCAGTCCGCACGTGCGCGACGCCCGGGCCGGTCAGGCCACAATGGGCAGACTGGGTTACCTGGCGCACCTGGGGCTGCACGCCGGCGTTTTCACCGCCGGTGGCACTGCAAGCCGTTATCATGGCCGCTGCCAGCGGCAAGGCAAACAGCCGGGGAATGTGATCTGTCATTGTGTCGTCCTGGGTCGGTTATCACTGTTATTGCGAGCGCTGTCGCGCTCTGGCGTGATCAAACGGTAACCCTGAAAGCCTGGCCGGGGCAACACGTCGGGCGTGGCAGCAGAAATCGTCGGGCGGGTAAAGCTGGTGGTCATCCGGAGATCGGAAAGGCTTTGGCCTTCCTCAATAGTGATCACCTCCCGCAAACCGGAAATCGGGTATTCCGCGCAGGCCTCGCCGGGCTGACAGATGATGCCGTCGCCATCAATATCCGTGCCCGCCACCAGAAAGTAGTCGCCCGGACTGACTTCATTGAGCCGGCGCGGCTCCTCTCCATCCCAGGATTCAAAGCGGAAACCGTAGCTGCCATTGGAGGCCTCCACAGCAACCTGGGCCTCGGCCCAATAGAAACCGTCATCATCCGGCGTGGTATCCACCAGCAGGACGAAGTGGGTGCCGGCGTTGCGGGCCTGTTCGTCGCTTATGAGCTGGGCTATAACCGGGATCCTAACGGTACGGCCTGGAACGTCAGAATTGTAAATAACTACGAGATCACCGCGGTATGCTTGATCCGGCTGGATCGCAGCTTCGTTCAAGTCGATGTCAAGGAAATACTGTCCGCTGGAACTCGGCCCGGTAAGACTGACTTCTATCCAGGGCAATTCATTCTCGAGAACCACCTCTGAGACAGACTGACCGCCAATCGGATTAAGCACTACCCTCTCTGAGAATTTTCCCTCGCTCGAGAGTGAAACCAGGGCTGGCGATGGCGAAAGGATGGTAATTTCTTCGTTTAGGTTCTCTCTAAGAGCCTTCGCCGCATCCAATACCCCAAAGCCTAGCTTGTCACTCCTACTTCCCGGATAGTCAGTAATATTTCCTGACTCAAGTAGGGCACGTACGCTTGCATAACTGAGCTCCAGCCCCTGCTGTCTGGCTTGGGCAACCAACAGTGCAATAACAGCCGAAACATGGGGGGTGGCCATGGATGTCCCCTGCAAACCAGTGTATGTCGGTTCAAAGCCATTCGGCCCCACAACCGCACTTGTACTGAGCACGAGTTCCGACCTACGTGCATCTCCCCCCGGAGCAGCGAGGTCAATCCAGCCTCCGAAGTTAGAGTATGGAGCCAGCTCGCCTCGAGCATCTACAGCGCTGACAGCCAACACATTCGGCGACGCCGCCGGGAATGATTGCGTGGACGTTGCCGAGTTCCCGGCTGCGCCGACAAAGACCATGTCTCTACCCACTCCAAAGGCAATAGCGTCTTCCAGCGCCTGAATCCTCGGCAAACCACCGAGGCTCAGATTGACCACGTCGGCGCGAGGTGAACTCAAAGCAGGAGATTGGCCTGTCACCCACTTTATAGCATCAATCAGAGCGGTGGATGAGCCCGTGCCACCCTCTCCCAAAACCCTGACAGGAACGATCCTGGATCCGAAGGCAACCCCTCCAATGCCTTCTCCGTTAACCACCGCCGCCACCGTTCCGGCGACGTGAGTACCGTGAAAAACACTGGCGCCAACGCTGCTACCAGGATCCTCGGGATAGAAATCGTTATCCACAAAATCCCGGCCAGCATCCACATTGGCGTTAAGATCGGGATGCCAGGCAGTCGTTCCGTTTGGGCTAAACAAGCCGCTATCCAGAACAGCGACGCTGACGCCCGCACCGCCGTCAGGAGCCAACTGCCAGGCACCAGGCCCGTTGATCAGATCGTAATGCCACTGCAAACGGTAAAGCGGCTCATCTATCGGCGAATGGAACTCCATGCTCGACATGGTGTAATTGGGAACCGCTGTTTTAACTCCCGGCATCTGCCGAAGCTGGGTAATCCAGGACAGGGTTTCCGCCTGCATTTGAGTCGCACTGACAGCACGGGAAGAAGCCTGAGCCGGCATTCGCATTAGCCAATCCGCGCCACCCAGATGCCGCTCGGCATTGGCCATACCGGTCGCCAGCGAGGACATGGTTCCAGCATCGGCTGCATCCAGCGTGACAATCGCCTGACCGGGGAGGAATTGGTAATTCGGCCAGTCAAGACTGACGTTATCTAGCTGGCTATCGGCGGCTTTGACCAGTACATAGCGGGCGGGACCACCTCCATTGGCCACATTGACCTCAACAGAGTAATTCCCTTCCGGGGCGCCACCATCCAGGGTCACACTGACTGAGGACTTGCCTGCCGCGGTCTCCTCTTCCCCATAGAGAATCCCTCCGCCGGTAACACGCAGTTCAAGTTCCGCATTTCCGTCACGGCCGCCAAAATTTCTCAGAATCACCGTTTCACCCGGCGCCATCGGCACGGTGTAGGTATCTACCGGGTCAGCCGCGTAACTAAATAGTTGGCCGTTCAGCAATGGGTAGGAACCATTTCGCGAACTGACAAACCCGGCAAGAACAAAACTGGCCGGCAGGGTTTGGGCACCCGAAGCAGGGCTGGCATCGGTAAACCGCAACTGATCCATGGTGTCCTGATCAATCCGGCTGCCGGATTCGATACTGATCACACCAGATAAAGGGCCAGGATCAATGGCCGGGGGCTGGGATTCAGAACTTCCGGAACCACCACCGCATCCTGCGAACAACAACACTCCCGAGAGCACAAGATACTGCGGCAATGTTCTTCTCACGGTTACCCTCTTTGCCTGTTTTTTATGAACGTCCTTATCCATACGCAGACTATAGAACAAAAGTTCCAAATCGTTTAATCCCGGCTCGGGTAAAATGAGCGCGAGGGTGGAGGAGCAGGTTGGAGGGGCTTTCTGAAACCCTGCGGAGCCATGGATGGCGGAGCGGAGCGTACAGGGATGTATTCACAGCGTGTTTCAGACAAGCCTCCGGCCTTCTCCCCTTCCCCCGAAACTCGAATATATCGAACCAACAAAAAACCCGTGAAGCAGAACTCCACGGGCTTTCACACATCACGCCAACTACAAGGCGTAGAACAACATCGGCACGAAGGCCACCAGCAGCAAGCTGGGTATCATCACCGCCAGCGGCAACAGCAGGCGCTGATAACGGTGCCAGAAGGTACCGGTGCGCTCTGCCGCCAGCACTTCAGTCTCACCAACCACCTGCCGCGTTAACAGATGGTTCAGGGCCACAGGCGGGCTCAGGTAACCCAGCTCGAAGGCTACCAGGCACACAATCCAGAAGTGCAGCGGATCTACGCCAATCTGAATCGCCGGCTGGGCGATGGTGGCGGATACCAGAATCACCGCACCGAACGGGTCCATCACCATGCCGATCAGCGTCAGCATAACTACGATGACCATCATGGCAATCCAGGGGCTGGTCAGAGTCTCCGGGAAAATCGCATGGACAATGTCCGAGCGCTCCAGAATACCGCCCAGGCAGATGGAGAAGCCAATCAGGGCCAGCAGCGCGCCGATGTGAACGGCTGAATCACTGGCTGCATTGCTGCTGCGTTCAAAGAACGTTTGCATCCGGGAAACAGAAAGTTCCTTACTCTCCTTTCCAGAGTCCAACACCACCAAGGCGAGCATCACCAAAGGCAAAATCATCGGCGCACTGTACTCGTTGAACTTCAGGCCCAGGACCACCCAGATTGCAAAGATCACAGCAGCGGCAGTCAGTGCATAAGGTACCAGTGGCAACAGTTGTTTCAGCGCAAGACGGAAAGCACCCGGTGCCGGCTTGGGCTTCCAGTTACCCTCGGTCTTGCAGACGATGAAGGAGAACAGGCTGGCAGACAGAATGAACACCCAGAAGCCCCAACCGTACATTTCAGAGGTGGTCACTTCTTTGTTCAGTGCTGCGATAACCACAATCAGCAGGCATGGGTTGAGCACCACCCCGAGACTGCCCGACATTGCTGTGGTCGCCAGGGACAACTGCCGCCCGGCACCAGCTTTTCTCAGTTCGTCATACACCACACCACCCACGGCAAGAATAAAAATACCGGAGGCACCCGTGAACGCCGTCGGGAAGGCGGTGGCAAAGATAATCACCGAGGCCAGCATCGGTGCCGGTAAGTTGAAGGGCTTGACGATGTTCAGCATCAATTCCGGTACCCGGGTCTGTTTGAGCATCATACCCACCAGCACATATAGGCCGATGTTGATGAACATGGAAGACAGGTTCGCCATCATGCCAAAGTAAATCGCCAGGCCCGAAGTGTAGCCGTCCACAAAGAAGAAGTACGACATGGCAATCAAACCCATCATGCAATACAACGGGATGACCAGGCTCGATGACAGGTTCAGGCTGCCAGGCTTCATGCGTTCGGGGATATGGAAGAAGCGGATGGCGTTGATCACCATGAACATTCCGAATACACCGGCCCAGGCGTATTGCAAAATCATGGTGCTTTCAGTGCCCGGCGATGTCGATAATCGCCCGAGATAGGCGTTCAGGGACAGCACCATCAAACCGTTGACGATAAACTGAACGCCCTGGCTCAAGCGCCACTCCGACCGGTTGCGGGACAGCCGCAGGGCAATGTGGTCCGCGTCCAGCGCCGAGATCGCAGCAGCCATGGCAAACATGGCGATGAACAGGTACTTGGTCAGTTCAATGTTATCCAGCAGAAAACCAGCCAGACCCTGCTCAATACCCTTGTACACGCCCAGAGCCCAGGTAGCGTGTTTCTGGTTCTCAGCGAACTGCAGGTGACGCTGCTCGCACAATGCCAGATTGCTCTCCAGAGACTGTCGCAGTGCTTCAGGGTTAGGCGGCGAACTGAACAGATCATCCGGATCAGGCTTGTACGCCTGAATCCTGCGCTCAACCTCGGCATCCACATCCACGAACATATTACAGGTGGGTTCGGTTGCATCCGGGTTCAGCAGATAATAATTCGGCCATACCTGCTCGCCCACCCACAACAGTCTGGAATGGAGGGAGTTTCCCATGCCCAACAACAGGGTCGACAGGAGTAAAAGTAGTAGAATAACCCCATGTATCCTGTGTACGGGGTAGAGCGTCCTTGCACCAGAGGCAGTCATCGCGCGCCAGTTCATGTGATCTCTCTCCGATTATTCCCGGTTGTCAGCCGTGCACTCAGACGCACCCGGGTTGCTGGCGCAGCGGATTTTGCTAAGCAGGTTCATCATCCTGGGGTCATACACGCTGGGCGCTCCATTAACACCATCACGCATTTCCAGGCGATTTTCCCGGAACATTTCCTGATAACCGGTGATGTCCTGGTCCGGGATGCGTATCCACTGTTCCTCGGGAATCGCTTTTTCCTGGCTTTCAATCAAACTCATTGCCTGGGGGAACATGTCCCAGGCAACTTCCCTTGATTTCTGGGCGGTTTCGTCATCCAGGGCGCCTTCGCGGGCAACAATCTGGATCGTCAGCTGTGCCAGTGGGTAATCCACAATACCGCCTTTGTCTCCGATACCTTTGTAAAGCTCCAACGCTTCATAGGCGAACGCAGGAGCGTAGGCCGTGTCTACGGAGCCATTATTGAACTTGCCGGCAAAGTTGGTGATGTCAGAGGGAACCACAGTCGCTTTCACATGGTTCACCATGTGAATGGCGTCACGCTGGTAATCGAGGGTAGCCATTCGTTTACCCGCCAGCTTGCTCGCGGTGTTGATGCTTCGGTCATTAACGAACAAGTAACCCGCACCCGCCGGTACGATCGCCAATACCTCATAACCATCTGACTTCATCAAAGAGGCAGCCCGGGGCTGAGCCAGAGTGGCCAGCAGGGTTTCCAGATCATCATAAGTCGGGATAGCACCGACCGCGCTGACGCTGCCGGTGAATTTGTTGAACGGCCTGATGCGAATGTCAGTTGCGGCTACGGCATCACACTGGCCCGCATTGAAGTCACCAACGGCAACGCCTTCATCGGTATAAGGTCTGAGCCTGAAATCCACACCATGGGACTTCATTTCCAGTGCATAGTCTTTGACCAGGTTATACACATCGCCGTTGGCGCCGATAACGTCGAAAACACACATGGTAACTGTCTGGGCTGATGCCAACGGAGCAGCAACGGCCAAGGACAGGGCGGCAAGGGATTTACGGATCATGACGACCTCCGGGTCATTCTTGTGTTTATCGTTAAAACAGGATCAGGGTCTGGCGGCCTGCTCTCAGAGCAGGTCGTCCAGATCCATGGTTTCAGTATTTGTTCGGGTGCGTTCTGGGCTCATCTTGCCGAAGAAATTGCGCGGCGTGCGGTGACCATACTCTGCAGTCCAGTGCTTGTCTGAGGAAAACTGAACAATGGTTCGGGCCACTTCATCTACCAATCGGTAGTCGTCCCAAACCTCAATCTGGTCATCGGCATCGGCGAAAGCTGCAATGGCATCGGCGAGCACATCCGGGCGGCCAAAGGTTTCAGCAGCCACGATCTGCACCGCATGGGAAGCCCGAATACCCGCATTCACGCCCATTTCGGTGCTGTTCTCAAGCACCTGCCAAGGGTCAGGCGACAGCTCGGGACGGGTATCGGGCAACAGCAACCAGACCAGAGCCCGGACAGCATTGGGCAGACCACCCCATTTTTCATTATCAACACATTGCGCAGCACGCTCTGCCCTCGGCGCGATATTACGAGGCACGCCTGCAAGCGCACCAGAGTTGGAGTCGTTCACGATGGCCTGCATACCGGTCAGAAGCCCCAACAGAAACGTCAGTTCATCCTGGTCGGTAAACAGGAAAGGGCACTCGATGGGCTCGGCAGCGGGATCGAAGTCGTAGGCTGCCATTGCCCGAAGATAGGCATTGTAACGGCGCGAGGCTGTCGTGGCATAAAGTCGCTTGGCGCGCTCGCGGGCATCTTTTGCGGCGGGCACATCGCCATTGTACTGGGCACGGAGATAGTCCAGTTCTGCGTTCCAGGCACGGTATTCCATGCAATTGCCCGCCAGCAGCATAAGCAATGACCCGGTGCTGTCAGGCGCGGAGGTTACGCGAGAAAAGGAGTAGACGAGAGGATCAGTACCCTCACCCAGCGCGCACGCCATTTCAGTGTCCGACATCTGCAGCACATAAGGTGTTGCCTCGGACTCTGCGTAGCTGGAGAGCACCATGCCCGTCGTCGTATATATGGGGTTGGCGGAGCAGCCGGCCAGGACCATCGCCAGTCCAGCGAGGGCGAGCTGTTTGAACAGGGCCGTGCTGCGGCCCATTAGGGAAACCTCTGGGTAGAACATAATTTGCCCTGTCTTGCTTTGTTTTTGTCAGTAAGGGATGACGAGTGTTTTTATCACATATTCGCGTCGTCAAACCGTGCACCAGAACCTTCACAGCCAACATTCGGGCTGCTCCCCGAGGAACTGGTCTCTACGACGCGAAGAATGCTTTGATTTTTGTCAGACAAGAATGGCTGGAATGCCGAAAATCATATGCCGATCGGGCCAATGGCCTCTAAGGAAAGCACAAAAATTCAAACTAATTGATATAAAACAATAAGTTCCAGATGTAACCTGTCGTTACAGTCCGAGCATTGCCATGACTTGATCGGTCAACCCATCCAGCGTCAGTCCACCGCGCTCGGGCTTGTACCAGGTCACCGTCCAGCTCAGCGCTCCGGTCAACATCCGCCTTACAATAAAGGGGTCTGCCTTGAGCTGGCCAAGCTCGTTAAGCTCCTCCAAAACGGATAGCCACAGCCCTTCGTAGATCTCCCGCAATTCCAGCACCTGCACCTGAGAGCTCTCGGAGAGACTGCGCCACTCATAAACCAGCACCGCCATGGCTTCACCGGTCTGGCCGTTAATGGATTCCAGCTCACTACGCACCAACGCCCGAAGTTTGCCCCGGGGTGACCCCTCGCTGTCGGCTGCCGCCTGCATCAAAGCTGTGTTGAGACGGATGGTCTCAACCATAACCGCCTTCAGGATTTCTTCTTTGGTTCGGAAATGATGGAACAGACTGCCCGACTGGATGCCGACAGCTGCCGCCAGATCTCGCACAGTCGTGCGCTCATAGCCTTTGTCCCGAAATAACCTGGCTGCTTCCTTTAACAAGCGCCCGCGGGCACTGGCAGGGTCGGAAACGAGCTGTTCGGCAATCAGGGACTGAAGAATCTGGTTCTGGTTCACAAAGGCCATCCGGTTGTCTTGGTGGGACTTTTTATTCTACCCGAGATTTGCCTGTTTACAAACCAAGCGCTTGCTTGGTATTGTCATTGTCAACGTTGGATAACTTCCCGCCGACGCGGGCTTCACAACAAGGCCAAGAACATGTCACACGCCAACAAAACCATCCGCATCGGTTGCTCCGCCGCTTTCTGGGGTGATACCGAAACGGCAGCCGCCCAGCTGGTGCACCGGGGCAACATCGATTATCTGGTGGCCGATTATCTGGCCGAGATCACCATGTCGATCATGGCTGGCCAGAAGATGAAGGACCCCACCCAGGGCTATGCCCGGGACTTTGTGGAAACCGTTATGGCGCCCTTGCTGGGCGACATTAAAGAAAAAGACATCCGGGTGCTGGCCAACGCCGGCGGCGTGAACCCAGTGGCTTGCCGGGATGCGTTGCAAGCGTTGTGCGAAAAAACCGGGGCCGATCTGAAGATTGCGCTGGTGCTGGGCGACGACCTGCTGATGAAGAAAAAGAAACTGGCTGACGCGGGTATTACCGAAATGACCACCGGCCAACCCTTTCCCGCCATGATGGTGAGCCTGAATGCCTATCTGGGCGCACCTGGCCTGGTAGCAGCCCTGGAACAGGGTGCTGACATCATTATTACCGGCCGGGTAGCGGACAGCGCGCTGGTACTGGCGCCGCTGGTGCATGAGTTCGGCTGGCGCTGGAACGATTACGACAAGCTGGCCCAGGGCAGCCTGGCCGGGCACTTGCTGGAATGTGGCGCCCAGTCTACCGGCGGCAACTTTACCGACTGGGAACAAGTAGCTGACGGCTACGCCAATATGGGCTTCCCGATTGCGGAAGTGAGCGCCTCCGGCGACTTTGTGATGACCAAGCCTGAGGGCACCGGCGGCCTGGTCAGCCGGGGGACGGTAAGCGAGCAGTTGGTGTATGAGATTGGTGATCCAAGGGCCTATCTGCTGCCCGACGTTACCTGTGATTTCACCCAGGTGGCACTTGAGGAAATCGGTAAGGATCAGGTTCGCGTTTCCGGCGCGAAAGGTCTGCCACCTACCGACAGCTACAAGGTATCTGGCACCTGGCCGGATGGCTTCAAGTGCACGGTCACCTTTTTGCTGGCTGGCATAAACGCGCCCGCCAAGGCTCAGAAGGTCGCAGAGGCAATTCTTGGCAAAACCTCGGCGATGTTTGTAGAGCGCGGCCTGCCGGACTATTCCGAAACCAGCATCGAGTTGCTGGGTACCGAGACCACTTACGGCGCCCATGGCAAGGGCGACCAATGCCGGGAAGTGGTGGTGAAGATTGCCACAGCCCATCCGAAGAAAGAGGCCCTGGTGCTGTTTTCCAGGGAAATTGCCCAGGTCGCCACCGGGATGGCACCCGGCATTACCGGTATTGTCGGTGGTCGGCCGACGGTGTGGCCGAAGATTCGTTTGTTCTCTTGCCTGGTACCAAAATCGGAGGTGACGGTTTCGGTGGATCTGGCTGGTGCGAAGTCTGAGGTGGAGGTAGCGACCGAAGGTGGTTTCAATCCGGGCGATCTCGCGGCTGAGCCGGAGTCCCGGATGGAGGTGGCGGCGGATACTACGGTGCCGTTGATCAAGCTGGCTTGGGCGCGGTCCGGGGATAAGGGCGATCACAGCAATATCGGGGTGATTGCGCGGGATCCGGAGTATGTTCCGTTTATTGAGGCGGCGTTGACGGAGCAGGCGGTTGCGCAGTGGATGGCGCATACGCTGAATCCGGAGTCCGGCAAGGTGACTCGCTGGTCTTTGCCTGGGTTGCATGCGTTCAATTTCTTGCTGGAGCACAGTCTTGGGGGTGGTGGTGTGGCCAGTTTGCGGATTGATCCGCAGGGTAAGGCGTTTGCGCAGCAGCTATTGGAGTTTCCTGTGCCGGTGCCTTCTAGCTTGGTGCCGCAATGAACTTAGTCATCAGGTTGCGGAGTAAGCACCCCGCTGGGGGAGGGCCTTACAAAAAACGCTCCTTCGGCACATCCCTGTGGCGCTTGGGCTCCGCCATCCTTGGCTCCGCACATTTTTGTAAGGCCCTCCCCCAGCGGGGTGCCCGAATCGTTTACGTGGATTCAGTTAATTCAGATAAGGAATTTTTATGAGTTATCAATCTGTTCTCCGGCCCGGGTTGTTTGAAGGCCAGGTATTTATTGTGACCGGCGGTGGCTCCGGTATTGGCCGCTGCACGGCCCACGAACTGGCGGCGCTCGGTGCCCGGGTTGCGCTGGTGGGTCGTAAGCAGGAGAAGGTAGACGCGGTTAAGGCCGAGATTGAGGAAGACGGCGGTATTGCCAGCGCCCATGCCTGCGATATCCGTGAGGAGGAGTCGGTCAAGGCGACGGTGAAGGCGATTATTGAGACCCACGGTGGGCTGAACGGGGTGGTGAACAACGCCGGCGGACAGTTTGCGTCTCCGTTGACGGGGATTAACCAGAAGGGTTGGGAAACCGTGGTGCGTACGAATCTGACCGGTGGTTTTCTGATGGCTCGGGAAGCCTACACACAAGCCTTGAGCAAGACCGGGGGTTCGATTGTGAACATTGTGGCGGATATGTGGGGCGGTATGCCGGGCATGGGCCACTCGGGTGCGGCCCGGGCGGGGATGGTGAATTTTACCCAGACGGCGGCGGTTGAGTGGGCGCCGTCCGGGGTTCGGGTGAATGCGGTGGCGCCGGGGTGGATTGCTTCCAGCGGGATGGATAACTACCCGGCCCATATGAAGTCGTGGATCCGCAGCCTGGCGGATGCGGTGCCGATCAAGCGGATGGGTACGGAATCGGAGGTGAGTTCGGCGATCTGTTTCCTGCTTAGCCCGGGCGCGGCGTTTATCAGTGGCGATTGTCTGCGGATTGACGGTGCGGCATCCCAGGGTGGGCGTGTGTGGCCGATGCCGAAGGCGAAGAACAATGAGCCCTATAACGGTTTCCATCGGGCGGTAACGCCGAAAGTATTGAGTGACGACTGAGGATTTCCCATGCAGGTACTGGAAACAACAATAAGCCCCC
>Ga0209075_1003179_pt1 | contig 13872 bp, 14 predicted proteins | sample Stecom2011_FD_187523 | JGI IMG/M metagenome (GOLD analysis project Ga0209075, IMG submission 187523) | Agricultural soil microbial communities from Utah to study Nitrogen management - Steer compost 2011 (SPAdes) (version 2) | ecosystem: Environmental > Terrestrial > Soil > Agricultural land... | reverse complement strand
TGCAGCAGGGGCTTGCCGCCCACTTGCAGCAGGGGTTTGGGCGTGTGGTTGGTCAGTGGCCGCATGCGGGTGCCGAGCCCGGCGGCGAGAATCATGGCTTTCATGAGTCTTGTCCGGTGCCGATCTGCTGTTCGATCGCCGGCAGTACGCGCGCCTGGAGCCACTGGTGCAGGCTCGCAAACTCCGGATAGCCTGCCAGGACCTGGTCGATATAGCCCACCGTGCGGGGAATATCGTTCAGGTAGCCATGCTTGCCGTCGCGAATGGACAGGCGGGCGAAGATGCCGGAGGCTTTAAGGTGGCGCTGCACGCCCATCAGGTCGAACCAGCGCAGAAACTGTTCTTCAGATTCCTGGCTGATACCGTGCACGCCCGCCAGGCGGTGGTAATACAGGGCCCAACTGCGCACCTGCTCTAACGGCCAGCGGATATAGCAGTCCCGCAGCAGCGACACCAGGTCATAGGTGTAGGGACCGTTTACTGCATCCTGGAAATCCAGCACGGCAATTTGGTTGTCCGCCAGGAGCAGGTTACGGGAGTGGTAATCCCGGTGCACCGTAACCCGGGGTTGGGCCAGCGCATTCTGGATCAGGGCCTCGAAGGCCTGGTCCAGCACTTGATGTTCGCTGTCGCTGAGCTGAAGGCCCAGCTTCTGCCCCACCAGCCAGTCGCGAAACAACTCCATCTCCCGGGCCAGCAGGGCGCGGTCGTAGGGCGGCAATGGATGATCGGCAGGGGAGGGGCAGTCCTGGATGAGCAACAGATGGTCAATGGCCCGACGGTAAATGGTGTCGGCATTATCCTGATTCAGCAGGCCCAGCAGCAGGTCGTCGCCGAAGTCCGAGAGCAGCAGAAAGCCCTGCTCCAGATCCTGGGCGATCACTTCGGGGACACGCACGCCACAGGCCCGCCAGGCTTGGGCAATGGCGCAGAATGGCCGGCAGTCTTCTTTATCCGGGGGGGCATCCATCACCACCCAAGTCTGGTTGCCGCGCTGGGCGCGGAAATAGCGACGAAAGCTGGCGTCACCCGACAGGGTGCGAATTTGCAGATCGGTGTTGGGGGTAATGACCTGGTGGAGCCACTGGGTCAAGGCTTGCAAACGGGTATCTTGAGAGGACGGCATCATGGATTTGGCATCATGGCAACGGTGAAGGTGAATGCTCAAGTATAGCGCCAGCGGGCGTGGCGGTCAGGGGGCTTCGTGCCGGGTTCCGGTGGTCTCTGCGTCCGGGGTGGCTAACAGAGGGGCGGGCCGGCAGAGTCTGCCAAACGGCAGCGGGCTGTTAATCGCGCCAACTGATGAGAAACCAGTAGCGAAGTGGAGTCCCAGTCACGGAAACAGTGGAGCCAATTTGTCCCAGGGTTTATCATTCATGCCATTTTCGTGAATCTGGCTGATTCAGCTAGGCCGTATCAAATCCGTGGGAGCGAACTGAGAGCGATAGGAATGAGACAACGTAAGGCTCAGACAAAGGCAGTTCTAATCGGGCTGACCACCGTGGTCTGTGCCGGGCCCGTTGCCGCGGAGCCCGCCGTTGATGCCGCGTGGCTTGACTGGCGGCCCAGATCGCAGCTAACTGAAGCGGAACAGGCACGGATTCCAAGCTATTGTGGAGGCGGTTACGTCCTGCCTTCCTACGGGCGCGATGGTCAGCTTCCCCGGCGTGATCTGCTCTTGGCTGATTCAGAAGAATTGCCGGTGTTTGCCGGGGCCGACCGTTCCAGCTATGTCACTGGCCCCGAGGGCGGGGTGGTGGAGCTGACTGGTCAGGTCGAGCTGGAGCAAGGCAACTACTGGATGACGGGCTCCCAGGCGACCTATTACGAGGCGCGCCAGTTTGCCAAAGTCACTGACAAGGTCATGTTGCGCGGCCCGAGCCTGCTGGTGACGGGAGATAGTGCCAACTACGATGCCGGCACTGGTTATTTCGAGCTGAATAATGGCAGTTACCTGATCCATGACCTGGAACTGCGTGGCGAGGCCAGCCTGATTGCCCGACCCCAGCCGGAACAGGTGCTGATTCAGGACGGGATCTATACCACCTGTCCGCCCCGCCAAGAGGACTGGTCGTTGAAGGCCAGCCGGATTCTGCTGGACCGGGAAGAAGGGTTCGGCACCGCCCATCATGCGGTGCTGCGGGTTGAGGATGTCCCCGTCTTCTATGTGCCCTATATGACGTTCCCCATTGATGACCGCCGCAAGAGTGGCTTTCTTTATCCATCGGTGGGAACCTCCAACGTGGGCCGCGGTGTCTTTTTGAGCACGCCCTATTACTTCAACCTGGCACCCAACTATGACGCCACCTATACGCCCAGCTATATCCATGGGCGCGGGCTGCATTCCGAGCTTGAAGGCCGTCATCTCAACGAATATAGCGAGACCGAGGTGCGGGTCGGTTTTATCGATTCCGACGATGAGTACGTCAAGGAATATCCGGGCTCCAGTGCCCAGCGTTGGGGGCTGGATATCGAAAACGAAATCACCGTGGGTGATCACTGGTACTCGGAGCTGGATTTCAATGCGGTCAGCGATGACGACTATGTCTCGGATCTGGCCCGGGATCTGCGTATCAACAATGACACCCACCTGGAGCGATTCTGGCGGCTGACCTATGCCACCGAGAACTGGGCGGTGCAGTCCCTGGTGCAGGGCTTTCAGACCGTCGATCCGGTCATTGCCCCGGCGAACCGGCCCTATATGCGCCTGCCCTCCCTGACCTTTGAAGGGCTGTGGCTGACGGATGACCTGGAATACGAGTTGTTCAGTGAATACACCTATTTCTGGCGTAACGATGAGAAGCTTACGCCGAGGCAACAGGTCAAGGGCAATCGGGTGCGCATCAATCCCCGGCTGGCCTTGCCGCTTCAGACCGTCTGGGGTTATTTCACGCCCGCGGTACGCCTGGATCACACCACCTATTGGCTGGAGGATGAGCTGCCGGAGGCCGAGGATACCCTGCATCGGACCGTGCCTTTCTATACCCTGGATGCGGGGATTTATCTGGACCGCTCCCTCAGTGTGCTGGGCAAAAGCCTGAATCAGTCCCTGGAGCCGCGCCTGTTTTATGTCTATTCCCCGGAGCGGGATCAGAGCGAATATCCGTTGTTTGATACCACCTTATCCACCTTCAGCTACAGCCAGCTGTTTCGGGAGGACCGTTTCTCCGGTGGTGACCGGGTGGGTGATAACAACCGCCTGACCCTGGGGCTCACCACCCGTTTCACCGAGCAGGAAACCGGGATCGAGCGGGCTCGATTCAGTCTGGGGCAAGTCTATTACTTTGATGACCGCCACGTTGGCTTGCGTGGCCCCGTCGAGGAGACCCGGAGCGACTCCGTACTGGCCGCCGAGGCGTTGCTGCGCCCCTCCCGCCTGCTGGATATTCAAGTGGATGGCCTGTGGGACCCCCGCGAGCAACGGACCGAACAGGGCGCCACCACGGTACGTCTGCACAGTCCCGACTACGCCTATCTGCTGAATGTGAGCCATCGTTATATCAGCAGCTATCGTGATGGCCGCTCCCTGGCCAGTGGTTATCTGGAGCAGACCGATGTGTCCACGATCTTTCCTCTGACCGATCAGTTGAGCTTTATTGGCCGCTGGCTGTTCAATTTGCCCAACCACCGAACGGTGGGGGCGTTGGCGGGGCTTGAGTATCGGAGCTGCTGCTGGCGGCTGCAGCTAGTGGCACAAAGTTACCTGGATGATTCGGATGTGAATGCGCCCAGCGAACTTGATCGCAGTATTTTTGTCCGATTCTTCCTGAAGGGGCTCTCCGGCCTGGGGGCGGGTAGCGGCTCTGATTTGGGTGAGGCCATCGTCGGATACGAGGCACGGGAACAATACCTGGTGGGCCAGGAGCGACTGCCGTCGTTCTATGGGCCATGATTATCAACCACAGATTTAGTTGGAATCACATGCACTTTTCACAGCGATTTCTCAATCTTAAGCAACTCCACCCGGCTTGGGCCTGTTTGGGGTTGCTGCTGGCCTTGCTGGTTGCACCCGTGACCCAGGCCGATGTTCAGCCCCTGGATCGCGTCGTGGCGGTGGTGGATGACGATATTGTGATGCAGTCGGAGCTGGATCAGCGCACCATCCAGATCGTCAACCGAATGCGTCAGCAGAACATGCCTCCGCCCAACCTGGAGGTGTTGCGCAAACGGGTTCTGGAACAGCTGGTGATGGAAAGCATCCAGCTGCAGCGGGCCACCCAGGCGGGGATTCGGATCAGCGACAACCAGTTGAACGAAACCATGGCCCGGATCGCCGAAAGCAATGGCATGACCCTGGATCAGTTCCAGCAGGCTCTGGCGGAAGAAGGCCTTTCCTATGCCCAGGCCCGTGAACAGATCCGCCGCGAGATGGTCGTGAGCCGTTATCAGCAACGCCGGGTCGAAGCCCGGATTGCCATTTCCGATGCGGAAGTGGAGGCTTATTTGCAGTCCGCGGAAGGCAAGTCGCAGACCTCGGAAGAGTACCTGCTGGGGCATATTCTGATTGCGGCACCGGAGCAGCCGACCCAGGAGCAACTGGCCGAGATCCAGGCCAAGGCCCGGGACTTGTATCAACAGTTACAGCAAGGCGCTAATTTCCAGCAGTTGGCGATGGCCCATTCCGATGCCCAAATCGCGTTGGAAGGTGGCTCGCTGGGCTGGCGTAGCGCCGAGCAGTTGCCCAGCCTGTTTGTGGAAGTGGCGCCCCGCCTGAAAGTGGGCGAGGTGGCTGAACCCATTGTCGCCGGTAGTGGGATTCACTTGATCAAACTGGTGGATAAGCGGGGCGGGGTGAGCCAAATCGTGGAGCAGTCCCGTACCCGGCATATTCTGATCCGGCCCACCGAGATCCGTTCCGAATATGAGGCCCAGCAGTTGATTGGGCAGTTGCACAAACGGATTACCCAGGGAGGCGAAAGTTTCGCGGATCTGGCCAAGGCCTATTCCGATGACCCGGCTTCGGCCAGCGCGGGCGGCGAAATGGACTGGCTCAACCCGGGCGATACCGTACCGGAGTTTGAGAAGGTGATGATGGCCAGCGCCCTGGGCGAAGTCAGCAAGCCGTTTCGCACCCAGTTCGGCTGGCACATTCTGGAAGTGCTGGAGCGACGCCAGCAGGATATTGGCGTCCAGTTGCAGGAAGCCCAGGTCCGCCAGTTGCTGTTCCGCCGCAAGTTTGAGGAAGAGCTGGAAAGCTGGTTACGGGAGATTCGCGAGGAAGCCTACGTCGAAATCAAAGAGCAGGCATAATCATGAGATTAGCCATTACAGCCGGTGAGCCGGCGGGCATTGGCCCGGACTTGTGTGTTCAGTTGGCCCAAATGCAGCGTCCCGACGATGTGGAATGGGTGGTGATTGCCGACCCGGACCTGCTGACGGAGCGGGCGCAACAACTGGGCTTGCCCCTGCAGTTACGCCGGTTTGACGCCCGGCAGGCGCCCCGGGCCGACCAGCCGGGACAACTCTGTGTGGTTCCCGTAAAACTGGGGGTGCCGGCCCGGGCGGGCGAGCTGAATGTGGGCAATGCCCAATACGTCCTCGATACCTTGCGCCGGGCCGTGAACGGCTGTTTGGCGGGCGAATTTGCCGCCATGGTGACGGCGCCCGTGCATAAGGGCATCATCAATGATGCCGGGATTGCCTTCACCGGTCATACCGAATTTCTGGAGCAGATCACCGCCACTCCCAAAGTGGTGATGATGCTGGCGACGGAAGGCTTGAAAGTCGCTTTGGCGACGACCCATCTTCCGCTGGCCCGAGTGCCGGGAGCCTTGACCCAGGAAGTCCTGAAAGAGGTGCTGCAGGTTTTACATAAGGACTTGCAGCAGAAGTTCGGCGTCGCCCAACCACGCATTCTGGTAGCTGGACTCAACCCTCATGCCGGCGAGGGCGGGCATATGGGGCGCGAGGAAATCGACGTGATCGAGCCGGTGCTCAAGCGCCTACGGGAGCAGGGCCTGGACCTGCTGGGGCCGCTGCCGGCGGACACCCTGTTTACCCCGAAATATCTCGACCAGGCCGATGCCGTGCTGGCCATGTATCATGACCAGGGATTACCCGTTTTGAAGTACAAAGGGTTTGGGCATGCCGCCAATATTACCCTGGGGCTGCCCATCATCCGCACCTCGGTGGACCATGGCACCGCATTGGATCTGGCCGGCACCGGCCAGGCTGAAAGCGGCAGTCTGCTGACCGCGCTGGATTATGCCCGTCAGATGGCGTTGGCCGAGCAACAATTGAAAGCCCGGCGCGAGGAGTCCAAGCGTGGCTAAGCATCCCTTAATGCACCAGGCCCGTAAGCGGTTTGGGCAAAACTTCCTCCATGACCAGGGAGTCATCTCCCGGATTGTCCGGGCCATCAACCCCAAGCCTGGTGAGGCCCTGGTGGAAATTGGCCCGGGCCTGGGAGCACTCACGGAACTGTTGCTGAGCGCGACGGACGGCCGGTTGGATGTGGTGGAGCTGGACCGGGACCTGATTCCGGTGCTGCGCACCAAGTTTTTCAATTATCCGGATTTCCGGATTCACGAAGCGGATGCCCTGCGGTTCGATTTCGCTCAGTTAAAGCCGGCCGATCAACGGCTGCGGGTGGTTGGCAACCTGCCCTATAACATCTCCACGCCGTTGATGTTTCATTTGCTGGCCCAGGCGGATCTGATCCAGGACATGCACTTCATGTTGCAGAAGGAAGTGGTGGAGCGTTTGGCCGCGGGCCCCGGCGACCCCCACTATGGGCGCCTGGGGATCATGGTCCAGTATCACTGCCGGGTGGCCCACCTGTTTGATGTGGGCCCCGGCGCGTTCCGTCCGGCCCCCAAGGTGGATTCCGCCATTGTGCGCCTGGAACCCTATCGGGAACTGCCGTATCCGGCCCAAGACGTGAAGTTGCTGGAACGGGTGGTCCGGGAGGCGTTCAACATGCGCCGCAAGACTTTGCGCAATGCCCTGCGTAACCTGGTTGAGGATGCCTCCGTCTGGGACGAGCTGGGGCTGGATTCCGCGCGACGCCCGGAACAGTTATCCTTATCCGAGTACGTACACCTCAGCAATAAGCTGGCCGAGCGACGGGAAGCCATTCGCCCGGTTGAAGAATAAGGATTAATGCAGTTCATGAAACAACAGAAAGTGTTGCCTGACATTCAGGTGAAAGTGACCAGCCACTATCTGCCGGAGCAATCCAAGCCAGAAGACTCCCGCTATGTGTTCGCTTATCACGTCACGATCTCCAACCACGGAAGCCAGGCCGCACAGCTACTCTCCCGTCACTGGATCATCACCGACGCCCATCGTCAGATACAGGAGGTCCGGGGTGAAGGGGTGATTGGCGAGAAGCCGACCATTGAACCGGGCTCCAGCTATGACTACACCAGCGGTTGTGTCCTGGCGACCGAAGTCGGCACCATGGAAGGGAGCTATCAGATGCGTGCCGAGGACGGCAGCCTGTTCGACGCGGAAATTCCACGTTTCGTGTTGTCGTTTCCGCGGACGCTACACTAACGACGGACGTTACACTCACGATAGGAGCTGGCATGCCGGTTTACGCCATTGGTGATCTGCAAGGTTGTTTCGAGCCACTGCAGCGCTTACTGGATCAAGTCAGCTTTGATCCGGCCCGGGACCAGCTTTGGTTCACCGGTGACTTGGTGAACCGCGGCCCCCAGTCCCTGGAGTGTTTGAGATTCGTCAAATCCCTGGGGCCTGCCGCGGTGACGGTGCTGGGCAACCATGACCTGCACCTGCTGGCGGTTTGGGCGGGGGCTGAGCGGCGCAAGCGAAAAGATACCCTGGACGCGGTTCTGGATGCGCCCGATGCCGATGAGCTCTGCCATTGGCTGCGTCAGCAACCCCTGCTGCATTATGACGAGGCGCGGGATACGGTGATGACCCATGCCGGGTTACCGCCCCAGTGGAGCCTGTCCCAGGCCCGGCAACTGGCGGCAGAACTGGAACAGGCGTTGCGGGGTCCCCAATACCAAGCGTTTTTTGCCCAGATGTATGGCAATCAGCCCGATACCTGGGATGATCGTCACCAGGGCGCTGATCGCCTGCGACTGATTACCAACTATTTAACCCGGATGCGTTTTATCAATGCCCAGGGGCAGCTGGACTTGGCCAACAAGAAAGGCCCCGATGAGGCGCCCCCTGGTTTTCGGCCCTGGTTTGAGTACCCCCGTCCGGACTCCACCCGCATTCTGTTTGGCCACTGGGCGGCACTGGAAGGGCGGGTGCGGAACAACCGGTTTCTGGCACTGGATACCGGTTGTGTCTGGGGGGGAGAGCTGACGGCCCTGGATGTGGATACCGGGGCCTGCGCCAGTTGCGACTGTATGAGTTACGGTAAGGAATAAGCGGTGGTCACACGTACTTATCAAGAAACGGTTTTGCAAAGCTACGCCATTGCTGCGGTTATCTTTGGTTTTCTGGCGGTGGCCCTGGGTGCGTTTGGTGCCCATGCCCTCAAAGGCGTTCTGGCGGGCTATGGCCAGGGCATTTACCAAACGGCGGTGCAGTATCAGATGTTCCACACCCTGGCCCTGGGGTTTGCGGCCATTCCGCCGGTGCCGTTTAACCCCCGCTGGCAGCGCTGGAGCTGTCGGTTCCTGGCTTGCGGAATCCTGCTGTTTAGCGGTAGCCTGTATCTCCTGGCAGTGACGGGAATCCGCTGGTTGGGGGCCATTACACCCTTGGGGGGTGTCTCCTTCCTGCTCGGCTGGCTCTGCCTGGGCCTGGCGATTTGGCGACGTCACGAGCGCCTCGTTTAAGCGGTTGATCTCTCCCTGCCAAACCATGAATCCAGAGAGGGTGAAAGAGTGATAGAAGTTGCTGTTAATGGCGAGGTTATGCAGGTTCCCCAGAGTTCTTCCCTACAGGACCTGGTTGATCGCTTGCAGTTGACCGGCAAGCGTATCGCGGTCGAGGTGAATCTGGAGATTGTTCCCCGCAGTCAGCATTCAGACCACCTGCTGCAAGCGGGTGATCGGGTGGAAATCGTTCATGCTATTGGAGGCGGCTAGGCTGGAACCATTCCCGAGCCCAACTGTCTCCCATTCAATTCAGGCTAGTTCTACCAAACGGCTGAGCTGGCCCGCCAAGGACTGCACTGCAAAGCCTGTCTTACCCGGCCAGACGTCCCGGTCTAGCCTGTGGGACGGGCCGGGCGTTTGTATGCTGCAAGGCGCCTTTTCTGATATTCAGCCATAGGGCCAAGATCATGAGCAATACTGTACAAGACAAGCCCCTGACCATTGCCGGGCGGACCTTCCAGTCCCGTTTGCTGGTGGGCACCGGAAAATATAAGGACTTCACCGAAACCCAGCAGGCGATTGAAGCCAGTGGCGCGGAAATCGTCACGGTGGCCGTGCGCCGCACCAACCTGGGACAAAACCCCGATGAGCCGAATCTGCTGGATGTACTGCCACCGGATCGCTATACCATTTTGCCCAACACCGCCGGTTGCTACACCGCGAAGGATGCGGTGCGTACCTGCAAACTGGCCCGTGAGCTGCTCGACGGCCATGATCTGGTGAAGCTGGAGGTGCTGGGGGATCATAAAACCCTGTATCCCAATATCACCGAGACCCTGACGGCGGCCGAAGAGCTGGTCAAAGAAGGCTTCAAGGTAATGGTCTACACCAGTGACGACCCGCTAATTGCCCAACGCCTGGAAGAGATGGGCTGCGTGGCGGTCATGCCGTTGGGTGCCCCGATCGGCTCGGGGCTGGGCATCCGCAACCCTTATAACATCATGATCATTTTGGAAAATGCCAAGGTTCCGGTATTGGTGGATGCAGGCGTTGGCACCGCGTCGGATGCCACCATCGCCATGGAGCTGGGGTGTGACGGCGTGCTGATGAATACGGCGATCGCCCAGGCCCAGGATCCGATCCGGATGGCGCGGGCCATGCGCCTGGCGGTGGAAAGTGGCCGGGAGGCTTATCTGGCCGGCCGGATGCCCCGCAAGCTCTATGCCAGCGCTTCCTCCCCCCTGGCGGGCACTTTCTTCTAAGCACTCCCCTTAACCCGCCTGCTAAAAGTGGTGTAGTCGTTGTTCCCGGCTACACCATTTTTTGTTTCTACCTATAAAAAATGTTTCAAGAACACTAAAACGAAGAGAAGCGTCACCTAGTGACTAACTCTTAACTCACCACAGAGACATTGACCTTCAACATGAAACGAGATCGAAACAACCGCCGTGAAAAAATTCTCCAGGCGCTTGCCCAGATGTTGGAGAAAGAACCGGGAGAACGGATTACCACCGCCAAGCTCGCTGTCGCTGTTGGAGTCTCCGAAGCTGCGTTGTACCGGCATTTCCCCAGCAAGGGCAAGATTCTGGAGGGACTGATCGAACAAATCGAAGAGAATGTATTAACCCGTGGCCAGCAGATCGTTGAGGACAAGGGTTATGCCGTGGAGAAACTGGAGCGGATGATCCGTCAGACGCTGGAGTTCGCTCAGAAGAATCCCGGCCTGTGCCGTATCCTCACCGGCGAGGCGCTGGCAGGAGAAACCGAGCGCCTACGGCGCCGGGTCGGCCAGTTCTTTAATCAATATGAGGCCAACCTGGTGCGGGTTCTGCAAGAGGGGGAGCGCAAGGAAGGGATGCAGTTTCCCATGTCGGTTCCGGCGGTCAGTCATTTGCTGCTCTCGGTGGTAGAAGGCCGGATCCATATCTTTGTGCGGAGCGATTTCAGCACCTCGCCGTTGCAGTACTGGAAAGAGCACTGGGCTTTTTTTTCAGAGCAGTTGCTGGCTGAAGCCGTTGTCGCTTAGGGATGGGCGGCCCGGCTCGGTCTGTGCCCCTGGCTCTTGAACACGCGCAAGCGTCTTACCAGGGGGCACGGAGTTAGCCAGTGCCCTGGTCGGCTTCCTGTAACAGTCGGTGCAGGCGGTCATACAGGGCGGGCGTGGTGACCAGAATGTCGCGGCCGAAAAGCTCTGCCGGTATTTCCGCCGGTGGCGGATTCAGATGCCCGCAGCGGGCGCCGGCTTGCCGGGCAATCAGCAGGGCGGCGGCAAAATCCCAGGGGCTCAGGCTTTCGTAGTAGCCATCCAGGCGTCCCATGGCGACCCAGCAGATGTCCACAGCCGCGGAGCCGATCCGACGGATATCCTGACCTTCCCGGATCACGGCATGCAATCGCCGGATCAGCACCGGCAACTCGTCCTTACGATAAGGAAAGCCTGTCGCGAACAGGCCCTTGCGAAAATCCTCCAGTCCACTCACCCGGATCTCCTTGTCATTGAGACGGCTGTACTGGCCTCGAATCGCGTGGAAGGTTTCGTTCAGAAACGGGCAGTGAACCACGCCAACCAAGACTTCACCTTCTACCGCAAAGGCTATGGAAACCGCCACCTGATAATGATCATGGGCGAAGTTCACGGTGCCATCGATGGGGTCAATGACCCACAGCGGTTTACGCAGGCTCGCCGCGTCCTGGAGTTGGGGGGAGGACTCTTCCGACAGAATGAAATGCTCAGGAAAAGCCTGCTCGATCGCCGATCGAATCAACTGGTCGGCTTTGAGATCGGCGCTCGTCACCAGTTCATGGCCGCTTTTGTAGTTGTGTTCAAAGCTCGCCTGCTGGCGCTCCTTGCGAATCAGCTCACCTGCCTGACGGGCCAGCTGCAGGGTGAAGTCGGCGATCTGCTGAAGGTTGAATTCCATGGCCTGGGGCTCTTTTGTGAAGGATGGAGCAATCAATAAAGGAAGCAGATTACAGTCGAGCGGCTGCTCTGTCGAGTCGTGAACCTGAGGGAATCTAGGGTCATCCACCGGGCATTGTTCAAGCCAGATTCCCGTTTTATAGTGGCTTTATTCGCCGATACGACGTGCAGGTGGTGTCGCTTAAGGGATGAATGAGCTGGCAGGAGGTACGCCATGTCCAATGACAAATTACCAACCCGATCCAGCCCAGGAGACATTGACGCCTTCCTGCGTCAGGCTGCCGCGCTGCCCGCCCATCGGAGTGCTGAAGGACGACTCATCTTTGCCCTGGATGCAACGGCCAGCCGGGAACAGCTGTGGGATCGGGCCAGCCAGATTCAGGCGCGGATGTTTGAAGAGGCAGGGAAGGTCGGTAGGCTGCAGGTCCAGTTGTGCTACTATCGGGGCAATCGGGAGTTCTGGGCCCAGCCCTGGACTGCGGATACCCAAGCCTTGGCGCGGCAAATGGGAGATTTACGGTGCCGGGCAGGGCTGACCCAGATTGGACGGGTGTTGAGTCATGCCTTGACCGAGCACGCCCGACAAAAGGTCCAGGCCCTGGTTTTTATCGGGGATGCGGTGGAGGAACCACCTCAACTGCTTTATGACCTGGCCGGCAAGTTGGCCATTCTCGGTGTTCCGCTGTTTTTGTTTCAGGAAGGACAAGACCGGGATGTCGAAATTGTATTTCAGAAGCTGGCACGCCTGACCCGGGGTGCCTACGCAAATTTTGGTGATGCCAGCCATGATCAGTTGCGCCGCTTGCTTTGTGCCGTGGCCGTGTACGCATCAGGTGGCGTCAACGCCTTGAAAGAATACAGCCTCACTCAGGGGCGGGAAGTGAAGGCCCTGTTGGGGCAGCTGTCCTAGGCCCCGGTGTAGCAAAAGGAAGGTAGACGAACTTGCACCTCATTCTTGGATTTGTCATCGCGCTGTTGCTGTTTTGGCTGGTGCGTTATCAGTTGCGGAATCAGTCGGCCAAGAACAAGCAGTGGTGGCTCAGTATTTCCCTGGGGCTGGCAGCCGTCATTTTTACCTTACTGGCCCTGACTGGCCGCTTGAACTTCTTGGTGGCAGCGGGTGCGGCACTGGTGTTGTTCATCCGCAAGATTATCGGGCTGCTCCAATATGGCCCCTTGCTGAAGCAGTTGGTGGAATTCCTGCGGGGCGACTTGCTCGCCAATGATGATGAAGGGGAGTCTTCCGTGGCGACTTCACTGCTGGCGATGACCCTGAACCACCAGACCGGCGTGATGGATGGCCAGATCCTGGCCGGTAGCTGGCAGGGCCATAAGTTGAGCCAACTGGCACCCAATGAACTGATGCGGCTGTATCGGGAATGTCGGGCGGACTATCCGGATTCCATGGCGGTTTTGGAAGCTTATCTGGACCGGACCCTGGGCGACGGCTGGCGGGAGCAGGCCGCCCGCGAAGGCGTTCAGCCCCGCAGCCCGGACGAAATGACCCATGATGAGGCCCTGGCCATTCTGGGGCTGGAGTCGGGGGCCTCGGAGGAAGAGATTATTACCGCTCACCGGCGGATGATGCAGAAGGTGCATCCGGATCGGGGCGGCAGTCATTTCCTGGCCGCCCAGGTGAATCGGGCAAAGGAGATTTTGCTAAATACGGTTTAGTGATTGATTTTTTTGGCCGGGGCGAACTGCGTTCGGGGCTGATGATAGGTTGTTTCGCCTCCAGGCGAGTCACTTTTCTTTCTCCAGCGAAAGAAAAGTAACCAAAAGAACGCCGCCCCTGATGAACCGCCCTGCTGCGCAGGGTCCTCTGCGGTGCTCGTGGATGCCGGGGCCTGCGCAACTCGCTTCGCTCAGACAGTGCTCGGCCTTTACCCGGCATCCACTGCGCTCCTCGACGGTTCATAAGGGGAACAGCAGCTTTGCCGGCGTTTTTGGGCTTTGCTGCCAAAAAGTGACTCGCCTGGGGGGCGAAACGTCAATAATCCATCCCGAACGTAGTTCGACACCATCCACTACATCCACCCCCGCTAGTCGATAAGCTCCACTTTAATCTCGTAACTCCCTAACTCTTGTTCGGTGCGCGTCGAGTAGTGAGTGACGCCCTCCCGTCGATCATTCCAATTCTGGCTGGTGGAACCCAATTCAACCCACTCCCCAAACGGCACAATCCGCTGGGTGACCAGTTCCAACTGA
>Ga0209075_1003178_pt1 | contig 13875 bp, 13 predicted proteins | sample Stecom2011_FD_187523 | JGI IMG/M metagenome (GOLD analysis project Ga0209075, IMG submission 187523) | Agricultural soil microbial communities from Utah to study Nitrogen management - Steer compost 2011 (SPAdes) (version 2) | ecosystem: Environmental > Terrestrial > Soil > Agricultural land... | reverse complement strand
CCTGGTTGATCAGCAACCTTCATTGCCATACGAAAGGCGAACATATTTGACTTGCCAACAACAAAAGAATCAAAGGTGAATGTAGAATTCAAATTCCCTTGACGATAATCGATAGTTAACTTACGATCTTTAACTGGTTCTTCAACAATTTCATCTTGCGAAACGAACTTTAAACGTACAGGTGTTTTTGAATATTTTGTAGCCAGTTCATTGATTTTCGCAATATATAACTTATTGATACGGTTTTTTAAAAACTCATTAGCAACGACCATTGTAATAAGACCGTTTTGGTCCTTAAAAGATGAAGTCACCGGTAAGAATAATTCGTTGTAAGTTTCTTCGTTATATAATTTTTCTAAATCTTTTAATATTGTTTGCCATAAAATGCTATTAGGATTCATTGCCGCCTCCTTCATGTAGATCATAATATATGTAAAACTATGATAGCATATTAAAGTTGAATTTCTATAAAAAGTTTTCCACAATATTTGTGGATAACTTTATAAAATGTATGTAAATTAAAAATATTAATGTGGATAACTCTCAGTGTATCATTTGCTTAATAATGCTATAAAGTATAGTTATCCTACTTGTCCACAATGTGAATAAAATGTGGATAATTTATCCACAATGTGTGAAATTTTAATTGTGGCAAACTCAAAGAAAATAAGTTAAAAACACAACGATAATTTTGTGTTTGACTTTTGGTGTCTCTTTAATTATAATATTAAAAGCAAGGTTTCATAAGAAAGGTGGTTTTGATTATGAAAAGAACTTATCAACCAAGTAAAATCAAACATCAAAGAAGGCACGGATTTAGAGCTCGTATGTCTACAGCTGCTGGACGCAAAGTCTTAGCTAGAAGAAGAGCAAAAGGTCGTCACTCTTTATCTGTTTAAAATAAATATATATAATTAAAGTTAATCAATACCAGGACTACTAGAAAATTAACAAGTTTGATTTGTTTTAGGTAGTCCTTTTATTATTTTAATGAGGTTTAAATGAAAAGGATATATTCAATCAAAAGTAAAGATGATCTTGATTTGATTTTTAAAGAAAAAAAATCCGTAGGTAACGGATATTTTGTAATATATAAATCGATTCACGATAACCCTCATTTTAAATACGCTATATCTATCGGTAAAAAATATGGAAATGCAGTAGAACGAAACCTCGCCAAGCGCCGTATTAGATATGTCATAAGTACTCATAAAGATAATATAAAATCTAATTATAGATTTGTCATAGTTGTAAGACAACAAGCAAAGAAATTGTCTTATCAAGAAATAAAAGAAAATATAACAAAATTGCTTTATAAAGCAAAAATAATAGAAAAAGAGGAACGAACAAATGCGTAAATATTTAGCAATACTTACGGTGTTAGTGTTAGGGTTAGTTCTAGTAGCTTGTTCACCAGACACTTCACAAATACATACGTTTTTATCACCAAATAAACTTGTTTATACATCAGAAGAAATTAATGACCAAGGTTTTCCGATTATTGATTTAAATGATTTTGAATTATACTCTATTCAAAAAAATAAAACATCTACACGTCTTGAAGTACCTTCTACTGTTATAACAAGCCAAAGCTTAGGTAACAACATATATAAAATTAATGTATATAACCATTCTTATAATGTTTATGTATACCATGAAGGTTATGAAAATACAAGCGAAAGCCCAGGCACAGATGTTGTTGCAGTATCTTATTTAAGTCCAACATTTGGTGTTGAAGATGAAACACAAAAAATAAAGAATGTTAATGAATTATTTTTTACAGTCATTACAAATGAAATTAATACTGAAAATTTAAATGTCATTTCTGCAACTTTTAGCACAAAATCAAATGATGATCTAATTTCAGAAACAGGATCAAATGCATTAAAGTATTTTGAGTTTCCAACAAACTATGAAGATGATGTCTTCAAAATTGATTCAAAAAATATTATTAATGTAAAATTACATGATCTTAATGATACAGTTGTTTCATTTGAAAACTGGACATTCAAACCAGCAGATAACCAATTACCAATTAGTACTAAAATGGAAAATACATGGTTAGGTTATGTATGGGACTGGGTATTTATTATTCCAATATCATTTTTAATGCAGTTTTTTGCATCTATGTTTGGATTAAAGAGCTTTGGGTTAGGTATTTTATTTGCAACAATTATTGTACGTACAATTGCATGGCCAATTTATGCTAAATCAAATGATATGTCAATAAAAATGGCTTTAGCTCAACCAGAACTTACAAAACTACAAAACAAATATGCACTGAAAAAAGACCCGGCATCTCAACAAAAGATGCAAATGGAAATGATGCAGTTATACAAGAAACATGGTATTTCTATTTTAGGTTGTTTCACACCGATACTACAGATGCCACTGTTTCTTGCAATGTTCCAAACAGTCTATAGAATCACCGTTCCAGGTGGTATGTATGCAGCCAATGTCAGCAATCATACAGTATTGTTTGGTCTAATTGACTTATCAATTGGCGGATTTAATGACGTTTGGAGTTATGTATTAGCAGTCATCGTTGGTCTAACCATGTGGTTACTACAATACTTATCACAGAAAAAACCAAGTTATGCAAAAAATACAGGAACTCAAGTAAAAACAGAACAAGCAGAACAACAAGCAAAAACAATGAAAACAGTATCGCGCGTTATGATCGGTATGATGGTGCTTACAACTTTAACATCTGTTAACGCATTAGGGTTTTATTGGGTTATTGGTAACTTATATTCTATTGGACAATCATTTATTAATAGAAAACTGTCTGAAAAGAAATATGAGAAGTCTAAAGCTGCTCAAAGCATTATCTAAGAAAGGAGTTAGGCATGCTAAAGAAAACAGAATTTGAAGCTAAAACGCCTCAAGAAGCATTGAAAAAAGCTTCAGAGCTATTAAAAATATCTGAAGATAAAATTCAACTTGATGTTGTAAAAGAAAAGAAGGGCTTTCTTGGTGTAGGTGGTACTACGCTATATGAAGCAAGCCCTAACATCGATTTAACCATAGAAGGTAAACAATTTTTAGAAAGCATTATCCATGCTTTAGGTATCGAAGTAAAAATGGAGATACAATCACCAGATGAGGCAACCATAAATTACAGGCTTCAAACAAGTGAAAATGCACTATTAATTGGTAAAGAAGGTAAAACACTACTTGCATTCCAAACCTTACTTAGAAACCATCTGGCAAGTTTTGCTAATCAACCGCTCCTTGTTACCTTAGATATTGGTAATTATCACGCATCTAGAAAAAGACAACTAGAAATACTAGCAACCAAAACAGCAAAAGATGTAGCAAGAACTCAAATCGCAGTTAAACTTGATCCAATGAATGCATTTGATCGCCGTATTATCCACTCTAAACTAAGTGATTGGCGTGATGTTGAAACATATTCAGAAGGTGAAGGCGAAGAGCGCGCTATCATTATACGACCTAAAAACAAATAAAATTTGATACATAAAAATATCTCCAGTTTTCTGGAGATGTTTTTATAGATGGATTCAAGATACAAAATATTTAGAAATGATGTTATAATTCATATATGAAAATAATTAAGATAATTAAGAAAATATTTAAATATACAGCTTTAGTTTTATTGTTCATCATTGCTTACTTCATTGGTGAATCTACCTATGAAAACTATAGGAAAAATGAAATCATTGCAGCATTTAAATCAAGAGCTTATGAAACCTATGAAGTTCAACAACATGGTACAACTTATTTTTATCATAAGATAAAAAGAACCTATGATTATGAGTTAAGCGATGCACGTAATGTTTTTTTTGATGCAAACAAAGTAAAGCCAGGTCAAAAAGGCGATATATTAATTACCTTTGAATCACCTTTTCCTTATATACCGATCGTCGATCAAGTATATGGTTATTGGTTAGGTGGGCACGCTGCATTGGTTGGTGAAGGTGATACGATCTATCAATCCACCGGTATCGATGCCAGTGGTGTATTAAATATAGGCACTATGATTGATGTTATCTTACACCGTGGTTATGATGAAACAAATAAATATGGCTTAAGTGTTGAAAAAACTAACAACTATTGGATGACGCCATTTAGAAACGAGACGCATTCTGAATATCCATATTATGGTAGATTTTATAGAGATGAAATATTAACCACACGTGTTAAATACGATAATGATACTATTAGAGATCAAGTCATTGACGCTGCAGTTGCATATACAGAAGATAAAGTTGACCGCGGCTTATACAATTATTTATTTATCATTGATACAAAATATAAATATTATTGTACAGACCTTATAACAAGAGCTTATAGTCAAGTCAATCAACAATTTGATACGACAATTAATTTAGATCCGGATGGATTGTTTCCATCCATGTATGACATGTTACTATCAGATGATGTCTACATCACAATGTATAAAGAAACCAAGACAGATGGTATCCATGTATATTATTTAGAAGATATCGAGGTGTAATATGACAACAACTGAAATATTAATCATCACTGGTATTGTTTTAGTCATTGTGTTGTTCACCATACTTATGATTATCTTACTAAGAAACTCTAAAACTCCAACAAGTGAAATTAAAGGACGTCATCAACAAGAAATACTATCTAAAATAGAACACCTACAAACAGCTTTTAAAGCTGAAATAGAAAAACAAAACCTACAATCTAAAACAGATATTGAAAAAACCTTTATGAGCTTTAAGGAAGCCGTTTCAACCAAATTAAATACGGACTTACAAACCATGAATGAAAAGGTTGAAACAAGACTTAAAGAAGGTTTTCAATCAAGTGATCAACTATTTAAAAACATGGTTGAAAAATTGGCGATCATTGATACAACACAAAAAAATATTGAAAACTTATCCGGGCACGTAACTGATCTAAAAACATATTTATCAGATAAGAAACAACGTGGTATGTATGGAGAGGTGCAACTATACCAAATATTAGAAAATGTATTTGGTGAAAACAACCAAGCACTATTTACGAAACAACACACACTATCAAATGGTACCAAAGTGGATGCCCTAGTCTATGGTAGTGATCAAGCACTGAATATACCAATAGACTCTAAGTTTTCTTTGGAAAATTATATTCGTATGAACGATGAAACATTAAGTGAAGCATCTAGAAAAGAAGCTTCTAAACTCTTTGAACAAAATATTAAAAAACATATTAATGATATTGCCTCTAAATATATTATTAAAAATGAAACAACCAATTATGCATTAATGTTTATACCAAGTGAGGCTGTGTTTTCTGAAATACAAGCTAATTATGTAGACTTAATACTTTATGCCCAACAAAAAAATGTTTGGCTCACATCACCGACAACATTAGTGTATATGTTGACGATGATTCTACTCATTTATCAAGATGTAGAAAAAGAAAAGCATGCTGAAAAGATGTTATTAGAAATAGATCGACTGTTTGATGATTTTAGATTATTTTTTGCAAGATGGGATATTTTTAAAAAAGAAATTAAAAAGTTAGTGGATAGTATCGATAGTTTAGATAAACCGATGGAACGCCTTAATAAGAAAGTATACAAAATTAAAACATCAGATTTCGATAATTTAGATAATGATGCTTAAAATTCATAAAACAATGATATAATACTACTATATAAGTTGATATAAATCGTAAAAAAGACAAGTAAAATCTTTAAGATATTTAAGAGAGTTAATGGTTGGTGCAAATTAACATATCACTGATTTGAAATAACACTTTTTAGAGACAGAAGAAAACATCTTTGGATGTGAGTAGAACTGTACGGTTACTTAGCCGTTAAATAAGTTATGAGCGCTAGAAACAATTATGTATTCTAGAACTAAGGTGGTACCGCGAAATTATTCGTCCTTAGACTATATTTTAGTCTAAGGACTTTATTATTTTATAGAATAGGAGAACATGCTTATGTTATTAACCATACGCACAATATATAAAGACCCTGCAAAATATGCAGATCAAGAAATTACATTAAAAGGGTGGATTAGAAATCACCGTGATCAAAAAGAATTTGGCTTCATTAATTTAAATGATGGTACATTTTTTGAAAACATCCAAGTTGTGTATGAAAAAGCAACCACCAAAGACTTTGATCAAGTCACACATCTATCAGTTGGTTCATCCATTGAAGTTAAAGGGATACTTGTATTAACCCCAGAGCGTAGCCAACCGTTTGAATTAAAAGCACTTGAAGTGAACTTGATTGGTGATGCTGGTGAAAAATATCCAATCCAACCTAAACGTCATACAAGAGAGTTTTTAAGAGAGGTTGCACATCTTCGTCCTAGAACCAACCTATTTAGTGCGGTATTTAGAGTGCGTAGCATTGCAGCTTATGCCATTCATAAATTCTTCCAAGAACAAGACTTTGTTTATGTACATACACCCATATTAACTGCCAATGATGGAGAAGGTGCGGGTGCAATGTTTAAAGTAACGACTTTAGATATAAACAATCCACCAAGAACCAAGGATGGTTTAGTAGATTATGCTAAAGATTTCTTTGGTAGAGAAACTAACCTTACAGTAACCGGTCAATTAGAAGGTGAGGCTTATGCACATGCATTTAGAAATATTTATACATTTGGTCCAACCTTTAGAGCTGAAAACTCAAATACACCAACGCATGCATCTGAGTTTTGGATGATTGAACCAGAAATTGCATTTGCTGATTTAAATGTAAATATGGACGTTATTGAATCGATGGTAAAGTATGTTACCAACTATGTATTAGAACACGCTAAAGAGGAAATGACATTCTTTAATAAGTTTGTTGAAAAAGGGTTACTCGATAAATTAGATAACTTATTAAATTCAACATTTAAGCGTATAACCCATGAAGAGGCAATCAACATCTTACAAAAAAGTAACCAAAAATTTGAAAACAAACCACAACATGGCCAAGACTTAGCTAAAGAACACGAAAAATATTTAACAGAAAAAGCATTTAATGGTCCTGTGTTTGTAACTGATTGGCCAAAAGATATTAAAGCATTTTATATGCGTTTAAATGATGATCAAAAAACTGTAGCAGCGGTGGACTTACTTGTTCCCGGTTCTGGTGAACTTGTAGGGGGTTCACAAAGAGAAGAACGCTTAGATTATCTATTAAAACGTATGGAAGAAATGCATATACCAAAAGAAGATCTAAACTGGTATTTAGATCTTAGACGTTATGGTGGCGTTCAAACATCTGGTTTTGGTCTAGGATTTGAAAGATTATTAATTTATTTAACAGGTGTTGAAAACATTAGAGATGTGATTCCATTCCCAAGAACACCTAAAAATATCGGATTTTAATAGATTTGATTAAAGATAAAGATTGTTAAAATTTTGTTTAACAATCTTTTTTTTATACATTTGATGACATAAAACTAACACTTCACAACAATCTGACACCTATAATAGATAAAAAAGATACAATAATAGCACTTTATAAGTAAGGATCTCTTATATGAAAAAACTAATTATTTTATATGTTATAACTATACTTACATTTGTCTTAATTGATGCATTATGGATTGGTCTGGTTGCTAGACCACTTTATGATCAATATATGGGTCAGTTATTAGTCACTAATTTTAGATGGTTACCGGCAATTATATTTTATTTGATGTTTGTCTTCGGATTAGTTGTTTTTGTATTAAAACCAGCAATTGAGGATAAAAACTACCCATTAACATTAAAGCGTGCATTACTATATGGACTTGTAACATATGGTACATATGATCTAACAAGTTATATTACAATTGATGGGTTTTCATTAATGATTGTTGTTACAGATATTTTATGGGGCATTACATTAACTACACTAACAACGATGATTACTTATTATATATTTACGAGGTTCTTCCAATGAAACTAGATAATAAAAAGATATATGATGCATTGATATTAGGCGCACACAATGTTATGAACCAAAAAGAGTTACTCAATAGTATCAATGTATTTCCAATTCAAGACAACGATACTGGTAATAATTTAAGTGCAATGATGCAATCAATCATTTACAAAGCCAAGCTAGGTCAAACTATTGATGAAACACTTAATTCGGTTGCCGAAGCTGCATTAAGCGGATCAAGAGGTAACTCAGGACTTATATTTTCTCAATATTTATATGGCCTAACAAAGACATTTTCAACAGGTGATAATACAAAAAACTACCAATTAAGATTTCAATCTGCGGTGCAATATGCTTATGATGCTATTAGCAATCCAGTTGAAGGTACTATGATTACATTGATGAAAAGATTAAGTCAACTACTAAGTGAACAAATGGATACAAAACGACTTGAAAACAGCCTAACTCATATTTACGAAAACTTAAAAACAACATTAGATGAAACAACCAATAGTTTAGAAATATTAAAAAAGCATCAAGTTGTTGATGCCGGTGCATTAGGGTTTATGTTATTTATAGAAGGGTTTGTGCAAAGTATCTTAAATCAAAAATCCTATGAGCTAGGTATAAGCCAAAAACAAGTTCACCCGTTACATGATCATCAAACATTATCTGATCATATCAACAATCGTTATTGTATGGAAGTATTGTTAAAAACATTTGAATCCAAACTTCATCTAACAACATTGTTAAATAACTTAGGGGATAGTTTGGTCATTGGTAAACAAGATGAACTCATACGTATTCATATCCATACAAACCAACCAGATATCATCATTGAAAAAGTTAAACCATTAGGTATGATATTAGAAACCAAAGTAGACGATATGCAAAAACAATATCAAGCAATTCATGACGATGCTAACGATATAGCGATATTAACGGACTCTATTGCAGATCTACCACAAAGTTTGATTGATGATTATCCAATTTATGTTTTCAATGTAGGACTTCAATTAGATGATATTACCTACTATGATAAACAAACAATTAAACACCAAAAACTATTAGATATCATTAAAACTTCCAACGAACACCCAACATCTTTTACACCAAGCATTAAAAACTTAGATGAACGTATAACAAATTTACTCAAATACTATAAAAAGTTAATTATTGTTACCGTATCTTCTAAAATGAGTAGTATGTATCAACTTTATACAAAAGTTATTTCAAGTTACCCAGAAGAAAATATCTTACTCATAGATTCTAAACAAAACAGTGTATCAGAAGGTCTTATTGTTTATGAACTAGCTAGACAAATTAAAATGGGTAAAACCTTTGAAGACATTGCCAAAGACTATAATGAACTTATTAAAAAAACATCGATATTCGTTCACGTTGACACATTAGACTTAATGGTTAAAAGTGGACGTATTAAAAAAAGTTTAGGATGGGTTGCTAAAGTGTTGAGATTAAAACCCATTGTTTCAATTAATAAAGAGGGAAAAGGTATTGTCTTAGCTAAAAATATTGGTCAAAAAAGAAATATTAAAAAAATCATTCATAAAGCCAAAAACATACACCGAACATCTGGCATTGATACCTATGCTATTGCTCATGTATCCAACTTAAAACAGGCTGAACAAATTAAATTAGAAATGATAAAAATCACAGGAAAACAACCAGACTATATGAGTGATGTGTCATCAATTATCGCGATGAACTCAGGAAAAAACTCGGTTGCTGTTGGCATTATTAGAAAGGAGTTATGATGAACTACTTATATACATATTTAATCTTACTTTCATATTACATACTATGGTACATCATCGCACAAATCAAAAACAATGACAGTTTAGTTGATGTTGCATGGGGTCTTGGTATTGTAGTCAGTGGAGTAAGTTCATTTTTCTTAAGTGCTAGTTATTCAATACCTTCGATGTTGATTACTGGCCTAACCTTAATTTGGGGTCTACGCCTAACAGTTTATTTATTTAAAAGAAACTTTAATAAAACAGAAGACTATCGCTATCAAAGCATGAAATCAAAATGGAAAAGAAATCTCCGAATCCAATCATTTCTAAAAGTATTTTTACTACAATCGGTCATTAATTATATTATGGCATTGCCAGTTATACTAACAAACTTTTTAGAACATGAATCAAAAGGCAATCTGAGTCTGTTATTAATGATTATCGGAACCATCTTGTTTATCGTAGGATTTACATTTGAAGTACTTGCCGATCATTCGCTTGCTTCCTTTAAAAAAGATCCCAACAATAAAGGTAAAATTATGCAAAAAAATGTCTGGAAATATTCCAGACATCCCAATTACTTTGGTGAAGTTACTTTATGGTGGGGTCTTGGTATGATTAGTTTATCTACCATGAATATGATAAGTTTCATTGGACTTATTGGACCTGCTGTAATCACATACTTGATATTAAATATTACCGGTATTCCGTTGTTAGAAAAAAGATATAAAGATCACGTAGCGTATCAAACGTATGCTAAAAAGACTTCACGATTCTTTCCAATGATACCTAAAAAATAAATATTTAAGGATTTACAGGAATAAAAATTTCTAAATGAAAATAATTTAAACCATCTTCGCTTGTGACATAACGGTTTGAAAAGCCATGATACTCACTTAAGATTTTATCAATAATAGAAGATCCAAATCCATGTGCTAATTTATCTTTTTTAGTTGATTTAGCATCGACACTAGAATGAAGCGGGTTCATGGTGTTGACAAAAGATATTTTAATATAAGCATCCATACGTTCACTATCAATCCGAATACTTCTTGTTGATAGGTCTTCAACATGAAGTAAAGATTCATAAGCATTTTCTAAAATATTATAAAAAAGTTTGATCATATTAATTTCAGATATATCGATATGAAATTGAATATAAACAACAGATTCAAAGGATGCACCAATCGATTGAAATCGCTTCTGATAGTCATTAAGTAATGCATCATATACTAGGTTATTAGAGTACTTATGGTAACCGATCTCAATTTGATTGAGTTCATTTCTATAGTCTTCAATAATCTGTTTGAAAACTTTTGTATCACCACGCTCAATTAAAGAACCAACTGTAGCCATTACCTTGTTGTGGTCATGTTTAAATCTTAGTAGCGCTTGCGTTTGACTTTCAAATTGTTTGTAGTGGTCTAGCTGGAAACTTAATTGTTTTCTTAAAGTATCTGTATGTGTTTTATAGACACTAAAGTATGTAGAGTTTGCTGTAAAGAGTCTAAGTAATAAATAAATACCATCCACACTAAAGGTAAGTAGCATTAAGATGATGTTATACCATCTAATCGGTAGATTTTCAGTTGTTGCACTTATCCATATAACATTGATAAGTAAAATGACTTGTATGGAAATAATTAACAATAAATTTAGTTTTTGTTTGAAGAAATCCTTTAGCTTGTTTGAAAGTAATTTATCATCAACATAAATTAATAAAACGAAAGATATTAAATAAGATAAACCTTGACTTAAATGATAATAATTTGAAGTATAAATCCATTCAAGCGTCAGTTGAGTTTGTTCGATGAGTGCAAACATCGCAGCAAATAATATAAAGTTTACATATATCTTTAAAATAGCATGAAGTGCTAAGAAAGTAATATTAAAAATATTGGTTCGATAAACCAAAGAAAGTGCTATGGGGTAAGTTATAAATGATAATAAACCTAAATAACCAACTGTTAGACCAAAAGGTAATACAGTCATAAATTGGATAAAAATTGTGCACAAAAAGATAATAAAACCTAATTGGTAATATTTTCTTAAATCAAAGAACTTAGCATAAATTTTAATATAAAAATATGCAAAGGCACTTGAAATCATAACCGCAAATAATATATATAAACTATCCATAAATTAATTACCTTTACGCTTTGATTGTTGATTCGTATATTTCAGTAATAAGTCTTTAACAGTTTCATAGTTGTTTCTGGAAACCGGCAATACACCGCCATTTTTCAAGTAAACATCAGTTTTGGTAAGTTTTAATATATAAGACATGTTGACTAAAAAAGAACGGTGCACTAAAACAAAGTTGTTCGCAGCCAATTCTTGACTTAAATCTTTCATCTTATAGTAATATTTAATCGTTGCTTTATTGGCCTTATGACAAATCATGATTCTTTGAAAACTTTCAAAATAAGCAACATCCTTTATTGGAACAATGAAGTGGCCATCTTTATTGTCAATGGTTAACGCAATCTGTCTTGGATCGTCTCTAATCTCATTAAAGACCTTCATAAAGACATCATCAAATTTATTATCGTGTAAGTCTTTAATTAAATAATTTGATGCATGAGCATCAAAGGCATGATAAACAAACTCTTTAGAAGAGGTTAAAAAAACAATTTTAACAAATTGATTGAGTTGTCGAATTTTCATGGCAGTATCAATGCCATTGATACCATCCATGACAATATCTAAGTAAATTAAATCAAATTTATTTAACTGGTCTTCTAAATAAAACAATAAAGACTCACCACTAGAAAAGCGCGTAATATCTAAATTAAGATTTAATTTATGAGCTATTTCATTTAATTTAGATTCATAAAAATCTAAACATATAGATTCATTATCACAAATAGCAATAGATATCATTGTTTCCCCCAAATTAAGTGTTTACTTAATTATACTATAAATAAAAATAATAAAAAATGAATATAAGAAAGGAAATTTTTATGAGTATATATGAAATTAGAGTTGAAGATGTTGATAAAAACGTCATAACTTTAGATCAATATAAAGGTAAAGTATTGTTAATTGTCAATACAGCAACAACATGTTTTTTCACCCCACAATATGACGGATTACAAAAACTTTATAATATGTTTAAAAAAAGAGGTTTTGAAATCTTGGATTTTCCAAGTAATCAGTTTAATGATGCAAAAGACAGCATCGATAAAATTGATGAGTTTTGTGTGAAGTATTATAAAACAGACTTTAAGCGTTTTTCAAAAGTAGATGTTAATGGAGCGGATGAGTCGATATTGTTTACTTATTTAAAAAGACACCAAAAAGGGTTTTTAAATAAAACCATTAAATGGAATTTTACAAAGTTTTTAGTCGATCAAAAAGGACATGTCATCAAGCGTTATGCACCGCTTGTTAAACCAAAAAGAATTGCTAAAGATATTGAAAAATTACTTAGCAAGCAACAATAGGGAGGTTATGTTATGTTTTTAGCATTGAAAGAATTAAAGTATACTAAGGGAAAATTTGCATTAATTATCTCTGTTATTGTATTAATTAGTTATTTGGTTTACTTTTTAACATCGCTAGCTTTTGGCTTAGCATCGTCTTATACCAATGCCGTGAACAAATGGCAAGGTGATCGTGTTATCATGACCACCGATGCCAACGATGCATTAATGATGTCATTTATGGGTAGTGATCAGTTTAATGAAATTAATGTCGATGGTACCAAAGCAAGAATAGGATTGTTTCCAGGGGTTATTAACAATCCTACCTCCGATGTAGGCGTCAATACAAGAGTAAACGTATACTTTTTTGGCATTGATAATGATAGTTTCTTAAAGCCTAGTGAAGCAAGTGATCTAACCATTCAAGGAGATGATGTTGTTGTCGATGAATCACTTAAAAAAGAAGGCTATGAAGTGGGTAGTTTGATTGCAGTATCTGGTACAGATAAACAATATAAAATTATTGGCTTTTCTAGTCAAAGTACCTATCAAACAGCACCGGTCATTTATATGGCATTGGATACTTGGCAACAATATCGATATAGCACAACAACCCCACCGAATCTTTTTAGTGGTGTTGTCGTAAGAGGCAATATCGATAGTTTACCGAGTGATTTAACATCTTACACGATCGATACATACATTAATACATTGCCAGGTTATACAGCACAAGTTTTAACCTTTGGTACGATGATAATCTTTTTAATTATTATTGTAGCATTTGTATTAGGCATATTTATTTATGTTTTAACGATTCAAAAAACATCGA
>Ga0209075_1003177_pt1 | contig 13886 bp, 8 predicted proteins | sample Stecom2011_FD_187523 | JGI IMG/M metagenome (GOLD analysis project Ga0209075, IMG submission 187523) | Agricultural soil microbial communities from Utah to study Nitrogen management - Steer compost 2011 (SPAdes) (version 2) | ecosystem: Environmental > Terrestrial > Soil > Agricultural land... | reverse complement strand
CCTATGGAAGGAATCTTAAAGCTGCTTTGGAAGAGGGGCTTGTTGCAATGGAAGATATTGACACTGCTGTTGCCAATATTCTGAAGCTTAAGTTTGAAATGGGACTTTTTGAGAACCCTTATGTGGATCCGGCTCAGGCATACAAGCAGGTAAGAAGTGAGTCACACAAACAGTTGGCACGTCAGGTTGCCCGAGAAGGTATAGTTTTGCTGAAAAACAGTGATAACATTTTGCCTTTGGATAAAAATATTAGTTCTGTAGCAGTGATTGGACCCAATGCCGACAATATATATAATCAGCTTGGTGATTATACAGCACCACAGGAAAGGAGTAATATTGTTACAGTTCTTAATGGTATTAAAAGAGCCGTTGGCAATAACACAGCTGTCAGATATGCTAAAGGTTGCAACATAAGAGATACAACAGAAACCAATATTGCTGAAGCTGTGGCGATTGCAAATAAGTCTGATGCAGTGATACTTGTTGTCGGCGGGTCAAGCGCCAGGGATTTCAAGACAGAGTATATAGATACAGGAGCCGCAACCGTTTCAGATGTGGGTAATGAGATCCTGTCTGATATGGAGTCGGGTGAAGGTTATGACAGAAGCAGTCTCAATCTGCTTGGTGATCAGGAAGAACTGATGTCAGCACTTGCAGATACAGACAAGCCTCTGATAGTTATCTATATTCAGGGCCGTCCTCTGGATATGAACATGGCATCAGAAAGAGCAGACGCACTGCTGACCGCCTGGTATCCCGGTCAGGAGGGAGGTAATGCTCTGGCAGATATACTATTTGGTGATTATAATCCCTCAGGACGATTACCAATTTCTGTACCCCGCTCAGTTGGGCAGTTGCCCATATACTACTCTTTAGGCAGGCAGGCAAATTATGTAGAAGAGAGCAGTTCACCCTTGTATCCTTTTGGATATGGATTAAGCTATAGTGAATTTGAATACAGCAACCTTTCTGTTGCGGTAGAAAAAGAGAGTGTGAAAATAGGCTGTAATGTTACAAATACAGGTGATAATGATGGTGAAGAGGTAGTACAGCTATACCTTCGCGATAATTTCAGTTCAGTATCCATTGCCCCAATTCAATTAAAGAGTTTTGATAAGATCAGTATAAAGGTTGGAGAGACAAAACGTGCAGAACTCACCCTCCAATTTGATGACCTTACATTGTATAATATAGATATGCAGAGGGTTGTGGAACCTGGCGAATTTACGGTAATGATAGGTGCTTCCTCCAATGACATAAAGCTGAAAGGAAGTTTTGTTATAGAGAATCAACATTAAATAAATATGAGTAAAAGTATCACCCTTTTTATAAGTATTATTCTTGCAATCGGAATATCCTTTGGGCAGGATGATATCAGACACGGAATTAGTATCAAATAACATAGCTTAAAAATCAATAATTGAATAATACAAAGAGTTGAATTGAATACATTTGTAGTACATCTTTTACTTAAAATCATTTAAAATGGCAGTTGTTGTAATTATGCCCAAGCAAGGGCAATCAGTGGAGAGTTGTATAATATCAGAAATAAACAAGAAAAAAGGTGATAGCGTAAAGAAAGGGGATGTCCTCTTTTCTTATGAGACAGATAAGGCCTCGTTTGAGGAAGAGTCTCCGGCAGATGGAGTAGTCCTTGAGATCTTTTACGGTGAAGGAGACGAGGTGCCTGTGCTTGAGAATATGATGGTGATTGGTGAACAGGGAGAAGATATCTCATCACTGATGACAGAGAGTGCAGGTTTAAAAACAATAGACAAAGTTGAGGTAAAAGAGGCAGTTGAATCGACTACTACCCGTGTAGAGAAAGGTTCTGAAATCTCGTCGCTGGCAAATGACAGCTTATCAGACAGAGGCGATACTGATGCCCTCTTTATTTCTCCAAGAGCAAAAAGACTAAGTGAGAAGGAAGCGGTTGACGTTACCCAAATAAAGGGTAGTGGTCCAAAGGGGAGGATTATAGAAAGTGATGTGAAGCAGTATTTGAAGAATCGTCCTAAAATGACTCCGCTCGCAAAACGAGTTGCAACAGAGCAGGGAATGCAACCACAAGAAACAGGAACAGGTCTTGCCGGTGCATCCAGGGCTTCTGATCTTGCTGCCCCCTACAATTCTGTCTATGGTCAGGATTATGAGGATCGCAAGATTTCCAATATGCGCAAAATAATTGCCCGTTCGATGCACTCATCGCTGCAGAATTCAGCACAACTTACTCACCATTTAGGTGCAGATGCCCGCAGGATACTTGATCTGCGCAAACAGATTAAATCCGCTTTAGATGCAAAAACACTGGGTGTAAATATCACTCTGAACGATATGGTCTGCTTTGCTGTTATTAAGGCATTGAAGAAATTCCCTGAAGTGAACACCCATTTCCTTGGTGAAACAAAGAGATATTTCCACAAAGTCCACCTTGGTCTGGCTGTTGATACAGAGAGGGGGTTGATGGTTCCTGTTGTACGTAACGCTGACGACCTTTCGCTTAAAGGTCTGTCAAATCATTTAAAAGAGGTTGCGTCAGCTTGTAGAAATGGAAAAGTAAATCCCGACATCCTGGCTTCAGAAGCAGGTACGTTTACAGTGTCCAACCTGGGCAATTATGGAGTAGAGATGTTTACTCCTGTTATAAATTTGCCGCAGTCGGCTATCCTGGGTGTGAACACTATACTCCCCAGACCAAAAGATCTGGGTGATGGAGTATATGCTTTTGTACCACATATCGGACTAAGTCTGACTTACGACCATCGCTCACTTGATGGCGGAGAAGCAACAAGATTCCTGAAACAGATTGCAATAGAAATAGAAACACTTGAAATAGATATATAATATGATAGATTTACTGATTATTGGCGGAGGACCGGCCGGATATGTAGCCGCAGAAAGAGCCGGACATGCAGGACTAAAAGTAGTTTTGTTTGAGAAAAGTGCGATCGGTGGTGTTTGCCTTAATGAAGGCTGTATCCCTACCAAAACATTGCTGTATAGTGCTAAGACATACGAAAATGCACTACATGGAGAAAAGTATGGTGTTTTCGGTGATAACATAACTTTCGATTATGGTAAAATGGTTTCACGCAAGAAGAAAGTTGTAAGGAAGCTTGTTCTTGGTGTTGAGAGCAGTTTGAAATCTAATAAGGTTGAGGTTGTAAAAGGTGAGGCCTATATAAAAAGCCGTTCCTCTGAAGGGATTGAAGTAATCTGTAATGATGAAAAATATATTGGCAAAAACCTACTAATCTGTACAGGTTCGGAATCATCAATACCTCCTATACCCGGATTAAAGGAAGCGGGAGATGTAGTAGTTACCAACAGAGAGATTCTTGAGCTTACAGAGCGTCCCGAATCACTTGTAGTGATTGGCGGTGGTGTAATAGGAATGGAGTTTGCCAGCTTATATAACAGTCTGGGAACTAAAGTTACCGTTGTTGAGATGCTACCGGAGATAATTGGAGGTATGGACCCTGAATTATCAGCAATGCTGCGTCAGATCTATACAAAGAAAGGTATTAAGTTTAACCTTAATTCCAAGGTTACAAAGGTAGATGGTAACAAAGTCATATTTGAGAAAGATGGAGATACGCACACTGTAGAAGGAGATAAGATACTGCTAAGCGTGGGTCGCCGACCGATTACTAAAGGTTTTGGACTCGAAAATATAGGCGTAGAGCTTTTCCGTAACGGGATAAAAGTAGATGAGAAGATGCGTACAAATGTTCCCGGAGTATTTGCTGCAGGTGATGTTACCGGATTTTCTCTGCTTGCCCATACAGCGAGTCGCGAAGGCGAGGTAGTAGTTAATAATCTCACCGGAAGATCCGATATTATGCGATATAATGCTATCCCTGGTGTGGTTTATACTAACCCCGAAGTTTCCGGAGTGGGAGAGACTGAAGAGAGTGCAAAAGCTAAAGGTATCGCATATAAGGTGGTAAAGCTGCCTATGGCTTATGCCGGACGTTTCGTAGCTGAAAACGAAGGTGGAAACGGTTTATGCAAGGTGATTGTTGGTGAAAAGTATGGTGAAGTGATTGGGGTTCATATACTTGGCAATCCCTCAAGCGAAATTATTTTCGGAGCATGTATGGCTATTGAACAGGAAATGACACTTAAAGAGATGCAAGAGGTTGTGTTCCCACATCCAACAGTTAGCGAGATATTTAAAGAGGTGGTTTTCAGATTCTAACAATATTTATAAAATAGTAAACAAGATATCTACAACCGGATATAATAATCAGGTAATATCAAAACAAAATAAATCAATATAGAGATGCCAAAAGTACAGACAATCGATCCTAATGAGGTTCGAAAACCAGGGTATGTTGAATTTCAGCCCATACCGGTAAATCAATATCAGAAAAGTGTTAAAGATGAGAAAGAGAACTTCACTAATGATGAGTTTAAAGCTATTTATCATGATATGGCTTTGATTCGTGAGTTCGAAACGATGATTAATCTTATTAAAACAAAAGGTGAATATAATGGAACACCTTATAATCATCCGGGACCGGCACACTTGTCAATAGGGCAGGAGTCGGCCGCCGTGGGTATGGCCTGGACACTTAACGTGGATGATTTTATTTTTGGCAGCCATCGTTCGCATGGAGAGATTATTGCAAAAGGTATGTCTGCTATCCACAAGCTCGACGATGAGCAGCTTACGCAAATAATGGAAAGTTTTTTTGACGGAGCAATATATGAAATAGTTAAGAAAGATTTTGAAGGTTCAGTGAAAGAGCTGGCTCGCAGATTTCTGGTATATGGAACACTGGCTGAGATATTTGCCAGGGAAACAGGTTTCAACAGAGGCTTGGGAGGTTCGATGCATGCATTCTTTACTCCTTTCGGAGTTTATCCAAATAATGCTATTGTTGGAGGTTCAGGCGATATTGCAGTTGGTGCAGCACTTTATAAGAAAGTAAATCGTAAACCAGGGTTAGTTGTTGCTAACATAGGTGACGCAGCCATGGCTTGTGGTCCCGTTTGGGAAGGAATCACCTTTGCAGCAATGGACCAGTTCAGAGAGCTCTGGAAAGGTGATATGCAGGGAGGACTACCTGTAATCATCAATATAATGAATAATCAGTACGGAATGGGTGGACAGACCAGTGGTGAAACCATGGGTTATGACATTGCCGCACGTATTGGTGCAGGAGTAAATCCTGATCAGATGCATGCTGAGCGTGTGGATGGTTATAATCCACTTGCCGTGATAGATGCCTATAAACGCAAGCGCAAGGTTATTGAAGAGAAAAGAGGTCCCGTTTTACTGGATGTGCTTACTTACCGTTACAGCGGACACTCACCTTCTGATGCATCATCATACCGCACCAAAGAAGAGGTTGAAGCCTGGGAAGCTCAAGACTGTATCCTTAGCTTCGGTAAGCAGATGATAGAGGCAGGGGTTGCTACTCAGTCTGACCTGGACAATATAAACGATAATATAGGAAAACTGATAAACGAGATGTTCCTGAAAGCCATAGATGACAATATTTCGCCAAGGATGAAAACTGCCGAAGTTATTGGTGATATGATGTTTTCCAATGGTTCAGTGGACAGCTTTTCTGATGCAAAACCGGAAGTGTTGATTCCAATGGAGGAAAACCCTCGTGTAAAGAAGATTGCCAATAAAGAGAGGTTTGCTTTTGATGCTGATGGAAAACCGTTCAGCAAGATGAAGCAGTATCAGCTGCGCGATGGTATATTTGAAGCAATAATCGATCGCTTTTATAAAGATGCATCACTGGTTGCTTATGGCGAAGAGTGCCGTGACTGGGGCGGTGCATTTGCTGTATATAATGGACTTACAGAGTCTTTGCCATATAACCGTTTGTTTAACTCTCCTATTTCGGAAGCTTCAATTGTTGGTACAGCCATTGGTTATGCAATGTGCGGCGGTCGCGTTATTCCTGAGATTATGTATTGCGACTTTATAGGTCGCGCAGGTGATGAGATTTTCAACCAGCTTCCCAAGTGGCAGGCAATGAGTGGAAACGTATTGAAGATGCCGGTGGTTGTAAGAGTATCAGTTGGCTCAAAATATGGCGCACAGCACTCACAAGATCTTACCTCGCTTGTTGCACATATCCCCGGTATAAAGGTTTGCTTCCCTGCAACACCTTATGATGCCAAAGGGTTGATGAATGCAGCTCTGCAGGGAACAGACCCTGTTATATTCTTTGAAAGTCAGCGCATATATGATATAGGTGAACAGTTTCATGAAGGCGGCGTGCCGAAAGGATATTACGAAATAGAGATGGGTGAACCTGATATAAAGAGATCAGGAGAAGATATAACATTCTTAACCGTGGGTTACACACTTTACCAGGCACTGAAAGCTGCTGATGAACTGCAAGAAAAGTATGGTATGAGTGCTGAGGTCATAGATGCCCGTTCACTGGTTCCATTTAACTATGAAAAGGTAATTGAATCAGTAAAGAAGACAGGAAAGATAATTATTGCCGGTGATGCAACTGAGAGGGGCTCTTTCCTTAATGACTTGGCTACAAATATCAGTCAGCTGACATTTGACTATCTTGATGCACCCGTATGTGTTTTGGGTTCACGCAACTGGATTACTCCTGCGCATGAGCTGGAAGATTCTTTCTTTCCCCAGCCAAGCTGGTTTATCGATATGATTCACGAAAGAATTCAGCCACTGAAGGATTATATACCCGGTCAAAACTTCACAGACGGGGAGCTGGTTAAAAGGTCCAAGAGAGGTATTTAATAAAGATTGATGCCTTTTTAAATAAAAACAATCTATTATGCTGAATGTAAACGCACATCTGCATACACCTTATTCTTTCAGTGCATTCCGTGATATCGACGATGCATTGGACAGAGCAGTTGCTGAAGATGTAAAAGTGGTTGGTATAAACGACTTCTATACTACCAGAGGTTATGAGGAATGGAACAAAGGATGTGATAAAAGAAAGATCTATCCACTTTTTGGTATCGAGTTTATAAGCCTTAACCAGGAGGATCAGAACGCCGGATTGAGGGTTAATGATCCTGCAAATCCGGGTCGTACCTATCTTAGCGGTAAGGGGATAAGCTATCCCTTTACACTGCCTGAGCCTTATGCTTCAGAACTAAAAGCAGTTGAGGCAGAATCCAATAATCAGGTGGAGGCTATGTTTCATAAGCTTAACCGTTATCTTAAAGAGTTGAAAGTTGGCTTTGAGCTAAACCTCCAGTGGATAAAAAAAGAACTTACACAGGGATCATTTCGCGAAAGACATCTTGCAAGAGCATTGCGAATGAAAGCGTATGAGTTTTGCAAAGATGATGAAACTGCTATATCATCGCTTTTCAGAACAATATTTGAAGGTAAAGAGCTTAAATCTTCCTTTACTGATATTGCCGGAGTAGAGAATGAGATCAGGTCTAATCTTCTTAAAGCGGGAGGAAAAGCCTTTGTAGCTGAGGATTCGTCTGCTTTTTTGCCTGTGCAAAGTGTATGCGATATAATTGTTGCCGCAGGTGGAATACCTACATATCCTTTCCTGGCAGATAATCCCAAAGGTGAGTATACCGATTTTGAGGGTGATCTTGAGAAAGTTGCAGAGCAACTTACAGAGCGTGGCTTCCATTCGGTGGAATTTATCACCACCCGTAATGATTTGAAGTTATTGGAGAAGTATGCAAGCTATCTTCATGACAAAGGATTTGTGGTAACTTTTGGAAGTGAACACAATTCTCCTGTAATGGAGCCTATTGAGCTTTTTGCAAGAGGAAGGACACCACTTACAAGCAGGTTGAAGAAAATAAACTATGAAGGTGCTTGTGTTATTGCAGCCCATCAACATGTAGTTTCACAAGGTCTCGAAGGTTATGTGGATGAAGTAGGAGCAGCAGATCGCTCCAAGCGTGATGAGTTTGTTAAGTTGGGACATGAGTTAATAAAACAGAGAGTGGGATAAAATGAAAGAGATTGATGAACTTATTGAGATATCGCAATTTTACGGGCGTGACAATCGTTTTGTGATTGCGGGCGGTGGTAATACTTCATATAAAAACAATGAGAAAATCTGGGTTAAAGCAAGTGGTGCATCATTGGCCACAATAACCGAAGATGGTTTTGCCATTCTCGACAGGGCTATGCTTAATCCAATGTCAGAAAAAGAATATAGCAAAGATGTATTTGAGAGGGAAAGGCAGGTTAAGGATGACCTGTCAGCAGCTACTATTACGAAGGGTAAGCGACCGTCTGTAGAAACATCTATGCATAATGTAATTGATTATCCATTTGTGGTGCATCTGCACCCTACAGCTGTAAACGGACTGCTTTGTGCAGTAAATGCAGAAAGTGAGCTGAAAAGACTTTTTGGCGATAAGGCTCTTTTTGTTGAGTACACAGATCCTGGATATGTGCTCTTTAATAAGGTAAACGATAAGCTTGAGGAATACAGGTCAAAGCACAAAGAAGAGGCGCAGGTAATCTGGCTTCAGAACCATGGTATTTTTGTGGCTGCCAAAACAATTGAGGAGATCAAATCAATCTATGATGAAATTATTGCCAAGTTGGAGGGGGCAATTAACGAACAGCTGCCTACGGGTGATGTTGATGTACCCGAAAATGTGGTAGAAATAATTCCTGCAATCAGGATGATGCTTTCTGACAAAGAACTGAAAACTTTGAGGATTCGCAATAACAAATTGATCAGTTACTTTAGTGAAAGTGAAGAGAATCAAAAAGATATTATCAAACCATTTACTCCTGATGCTATTGTTTATTGCAAATCAAACTATATCTTCCTGAACGGAAAAGATGCAGGTGTGATTTTGGAGGAATCAAAAAAAAATATTCCTGAATTCACTGCCAGGTTTGGTTACCAGCCAAAGGTGTTACTTATAAAAGGAATAGGACTTGTAGCTGTTGGAGATAATGCCAAACAATGTGATATTCTTCTGGATGTCTATGAAGATGCAATGAAGGTTGCATATCTCTCCACATCTTATGGAGGACCTCATCCTATGACAGATGAGCAGATTAGTTTTATAGACACATGGGAAGTGGAAAACTATCGCAGGAGCGTATCAGCGGTAAAATCCGCAGGTCGTGCCGAAAACAAAACAATCATCATAACAGGTGCAGCGCAAGGTTTCGGTGAGGGAATAGGTAACTGCCTGATACAAGAGGGTGCTAACATTGTTATTGCTGATCTTAATGAAGATAAGGGTAAGGAGACTGCCGAAAGTTTTATGAGTATCTCCAGAAGCAATAGTGCTATTTTCGTGAAGACCAACGTTGCAGATATGAACAATTTGCAGAATCTTGTTTATAAAACTGTTTGCGAATATGGTGCTATAGATTCCTTTATAAGTAACGCAGGAGTACTTAGGGCAGGAGGATTGGAAGATATGACTCCCGAGAATTTTGATTTTGTAACTAAAATAAACTATAGCGCATATTTCTATGGCACAAAGGTAGTGAGTAAGGTGATGAAGTTACAGACAGAATATGCTCATGATGAGTATTTTGCTGACATCATACAGATAAATTCTAAATCAGGTCTGGAGGGGAGCAGAGCAAATTTTGCTTACGCAGGTGGTAAGTTTGGCGGTATCGGTCTTACTCAGTCTTTTGCACTTGAGCTTGCACCATTTCGTATTAAGGTGAACTCTGTTTGTCCGGGTAACTTTTATGAAGGACCGCTTTGGAGTGACCCCGAAAACGGACTCTTCATTCAATATCTGAGAGCGGGTAAGGTGCCGGGTGCAAAAACTGTTGAAGATGTGAAGAAGTTCTATTTATCCAAGGTACCTATGCGAAAGGGTTGCTCTCCTGCAGATGTTACTAAAGGAATACTATACCTAATGGAGCAGACCGGTGAAACGGGACAAGCTCTGCCTGTCACTGGTGGACAGGTGATGTTAAATTAAAACGCCGGCCTAAAACCATACATCTTGGTTAACGGCACAATTTTATAATATAATGAAAACAAAAGCTGTAAGATTATACGGTAAAAAAGACCTTCGTCTGGAAGAATTTGACTTGCCTCCGCTGAAAGAGAATGAAATATTGGCAAAGGTAGTATCTGACTCAATATGTATGTCATCATACAAAGCATCATCACAAGGAGCTGAACATAAACGGATACCTGACGATGTTGCTGAAAATCCAATAATTATCGGTCATGAGTTTGCCGGAGAACTACTGGAAGTAGGCTCTAAATGGGCACATAAATTTAAAGCAGGAGACAAGTTCTCTATTCAACCCGCTCTATATTACGAGAATGGACCGGTTGGACTGCTGAGCGCTCCAGGTTACAGTTACAAGTACATAGGAGGCGATGCTACCTACGTGATTATTCCTAACGAAGTTATGGAACAGGACTGCCTGTTGATATACAACGGAGAAGGTTATTATCCTGCATCTTTGGCTGAGCCACTGTCATGTGTGATTGGTGCAATGCATGCAAATTATCACACAACTCCGGGGAGTTATGAGCACAAAATGGAGATTGTTGATGGTGGCAAAATGGCTATTCTGGCGGGTGTGGGTCCAATGGGACTTGCTGCAATAAACTATGTGCTTCACAGGGAAGACCGTAAGCCTTCTTTGTTGGTGGTTACTGATGTGGATCAGTCCAGACTCGACAGGGCGGCTACTATCTACACTACTGAATTTGCTGCATCTCGCGGCATTGATCTTATATATTTAAATACCGGAAATATTGATGATCCGGTGAAAGTACTTAGGGACAAAACTGGAGGCACAGGATACGACGATGTATTTGTATTTGCACCGGTAAGACCTGTAGTTGAACAGGGTGACGCCATTCTTGGATTTGATGGATGTCTTAACTTTTTTGCAGGACCTAACGACACAGAATTTAGTGCCATGCTCAATTTCTATAATGTGCACTATGCATATACTCATATAGTTGGAACAAGTGGCGGGAATAATGATGATATGGTAGAAGCATTGGATATCATGAGTAAAGGACTTGATCCTGCAGGATTGGTAACTCATATCGGAGGATTAAATGCAGTTGCCGATACAACAAATAATCTACCTAATATTCCAGGAGGAAAGAAGCTTATCTATACACATATTGATATGCCGCTAACTGCAATATCCGACTTTGGTAAATTGGGCGAAACAGACGAGTTTTACAGAGAACTGGCAGAAATATGCAGTAGGCACGATGGCTTGTGGAGTGTTGAAGCAGAAACATTTTTGCTATCACGCGCTAAATGATTAGCAGTCACACTCTAATTTTCTGTATCTTTACAGTTCTGAATAAATTAAAATTATTAAGTAATACTGAAATATGAAACAGCTAGATACAAAATTAATGCATCCTACCGAACAGATAAAAGTGATTATAGGTAGAATCTACAGTAGCGGGATGACCACTACCTCAGGTGGGAATGTATCTATTAAGGATAAAAATGGAGATATCTGGATAACTCCCTCAGGTGTAGATAAAGGATCACTTACAGTGAAAGATATTATGCAGGTGAAAAAGGATGGTACAATCTTAGGATTACATAAGCCCTCTTCGGAACTGCCTTTTCACAAAGCAATATATGAAGCAAGACCTGAGATGACAGCAATTATCCATGCTCACCCGCCCGCATTGGTTGCGTTTAGTATTGCCGGCATTGTTCCAGATACAAAGATAGTACCTCAGGCACACAATATTTGTGGTGATATAGGTTTTGCCCCTTATGGTACTCCCGGAAGTGAAGATCTTGGTGATAAAATTGCCAATGAATTCCAGGATACCCGTTATAAAGCCATAATCATGGAGAATCATGGTGTTGTGCTTGGCGGCTTAGATATGATGGATGCATATCAGCGATTTGAGACTCTCGAATTCTGCTGCCGTACTATTATCAATGCAAAGAGATTAGGTCAGGTTAAATATTTAACTGACGAGCAGGTATCTCAATATGTGAATCATATCCCTAGAAATGTGTCTCATTTTATGGATGTTGATTATCCCTCAGATGAAAGGGCATTGCGAAGTGAAATGGTAGATATAATCCGCAGGGCATGTAATCAGGGATTGATGATTTCAACGTATGGCACTGTTTCTGCCCGGTGGAGAGGAGATGATTTTCTTATTACACCCAGTAATATTGCACGCTGGGATATTGTGCCAAGTGATATCGTGCAGATAAAGAATGGCATGGCAGAAGCAGGTAAAACGCCAAGTCGCTCTGTAGCACTTCATCAGAGGATATATCAGTTAAATCCGCATATCAACTCAATTATATCCACACAACCCATAAATCTTATGGCACATGCAGTGAGTGGCAGCAGGTTTGATGTACGCACAATTCCGGAGAGCTGGATCTTCCTTCAGGATGTTCCATCAATTCCATTTGGGTTGATATATAATGATATCGACAGCGTTGCAAAGATGTTTAAAGATAACAGAGCTGTTCTGGTTGAGAACGACAGTGTTTTTATTACCGGTGATAAGCTGCTAAATAGTTTTGACTATCTTGAGGTTGCCGAATTCTCTGCAAACTCGTTGGTGATGGCCGCTTCAATAGGATCACTGCAACCCATTGGAGATGCCGAGATAGAAGAACTCAGAATTGCTTTTAATGTGAAATAACTTAATGTGAAATAACAAGCAGTAGTTATAACACAGATACTTTATTCCGGGATAGTTTACCTTGCCAGGTATCTCTTTCCCGGAATTTTTTTATTATTTTCTCTCTTACTACGTAATTCTTTAGTCCCCACTCCGGTGCTATCAAAAGCTTGGAGGGAGATTGCGAAGTGAATCGCTCAATATAAATATCAGGATTCAGGCGTTCAGCAAAATTAACACACAGATCAATATATTCGTCGAGCTCAAAAAGATAAAATGACTCAGGCAATAGTCTGAACTCCTTTGCCATGGCAGTACCTTTTATAATCTGTAACTGATGCAGTTTTAGTGTTGTCAATGGCAGTTCCGAAAGCTTATCAGCATGATTAAGGATATCCTCCTCTGTCTCACCGGGAAGTCCAAGTATAATATGTGCACCAACAGGTATATTTCTGTCTGCAGTTTTGCAAATCATTTCGGCAGACTCTTCATAAGTGTGCTGACGGTTTACCCTCTCGAGAGTTTTGTTTAAAGTCGATTCAACGCCATACTCAATCAAAGCAAATGTCTTTTTGCTTAGAGTTTCAAAGTAATCGAGCAGTTCATCTGACATACAGTCGGGACGTGTCCCCACAATTAATCCCACCACACCGGGGTAGGCAAGAGCCTCTTCATATTTTTCAATCAGCATTTCAGGCAGTTCATAAGTGTTGGTATATGATTGGAAATATGCCAGGTATTTCATCTCGGGATACTTATGAGAGAAGAAATCAATGCCGTCTGCCAGTTGCTCAGAGATACTCTTGGTTGGTTTGCCATAACCCGGACTGAAGCTCTGGTTGTTACAATATGTGCAACCACCTCGACCTTTTGTGCCGTCTCTGTTGGGGCATGTAAAGCCTGCATTTATAGATATTTTTTGAACTTTATATGGAAATCGTGATGACAAAAATTCCGAAAAATCACGATATGGACTGTTATTTGAAAACATGCTTTAAATATTAATAATAGTTTTTCTTCTTTTGAATGGTTGCCATCTCATATATGTGCCAGATCGCCAGAACCATTCTAGTGGGCCGTACAGGAAGTGTTTCATCCATTGCCTGCTAATAATAATCTGAAGGGTATATATTAACAATCCCAGTAAAAATAATTCAGTCATACCAAGTCTGCTAAAGAATGAACCAAATCCCCAGGTTGAAAACAGGATTGCTCCGGAAATATTCTGAATCTCATAGTTAGTCAGCCCCATACGTCCGTATGAAGAAAGCCCCTCCAGATATTTCCCTAACGCTTTAGTCTGATATAAAA
>Ga0209075_1003176_pt1 | contig 13887 bp, 11 predicted proteins | sample Stecom2011_FD_187523 | JGI IMG/M metagenome (GOLD analysis project Ga0209075, IMG submission 187523) | Agricultural soil microbial communities from Utah to study Nitrogen management - Steer compost 2011 (SPAdes) (version 2) | ecosystem: Environmental > Terrestrial > Soil > Agricultural land... | reverse complement strand
TTATGAAGAAAACAATGTTTTTATTAGGTGGACTTGTGATTAGCTTAGCAACTACAGCGCAAATTAAAACTCCACAATTGAGTCCGAAATCTGAAGTAGAGCAAACAGTAGGCTTGACTGAGTTTGATGTTGAATATGCTCGTCCTTCATTAAGAGGTAGAGATTTACATAAAGACATTCTCCCTTATGGTGATGCATGGCGTTTTGGTGCGAACAAAAACACTACTATTTCATTTGATACAGATATAAATTTTGGAGGAGTAGACGTTAAGGCTGGTGAATATGCAATGTATGCGACTCCTGATAAAGAGTCTTGGAAAATTACACTATATAAGGATACTGAAAACTGGGGACTACCAGCTAAATGGGATAATTCGAAAGTAGTTGCTGAAATAAATGTTCCTGTTCAAGAAAGTAAAGAGGTAATTGAGACATTTACCATCTCTTTTCAAAACTTAGATGTTAATCATTTTGATTTAGTTGTAGAATGGGGGAAAACTCTCTTGCCTATTAAAGTTAAGTTACCAACTGTTGAGTTGACTTTAGCTTCTATTAAGAAAGGAATGAAAGACAGTCCAACTGAGCGTGATTACTATAGTTCAGCTAGCTATTATTTAACTTCGAATGTGGAGTTAGAAGACGCTTTGAAATATATCAATAAAGCAATTGAATTAAATGGAGATGCGCCTTTTTATTATATTAATAAGAAAGCGTATATCTTAAAAGCTTTAGGAAAGGATAAGGAAGCAATTGAATCAGCTAAATTATCTTTAGAAAAAGCTAAAAAGGCAGGTAACAATGATTATGTGCGTATGAATGAAGCTATTATTAAAGAGTTAAGTAAGTAATACTTACTTGTTATTCAGAGCGGGTATTCTCATGTAGGGTACCCGTTTTTTATTATGCTTATTTTTTCTGAATAAGAAAACAGATTAGTATTCCAATAGAAGTATGGGGCTTTTATTTGACTCTAACAGTTTCATATCTTTAAATTCTATAAAAAATGATAGAATGTAAGGTCATGGCTGTAGTAATTTAAGTTCAACTTAAAATGAGAATAACTTATGATGTTATTGTTTTCAGTTTAAATATCCAAAGGAAAAGCAGTTTTATATTCAGTGTAACGTATGAATATTGACCGCACGTAATTATAGGTTTCTGAGCCTCTCATATATCCATAGTATACTACAGGATCGTGATAGTATTTAGGTTCGGATAATTTATTAATGTATACTTCTACGTTATCATCCCAAACCAGTGGATCTTTTCCATACTTCTTAGCTAAACGTTGAGCATCTAATACGTGACCAATTCCAGCATTGTATGTTGCAAAAGCAAATTTGATGCGTTGTATTGTGTCAGGAATTGATTTCCAATCTTTGTAGTTTCTAACAATTTTTCTAATTCCTCCATCAATTTGAACAGCAGGGGGTGAGTCAGGGTAAACTCCATATGTAGGACCTACTGTTGGCATAAATTGCATCAAACCGTATGCACCGGCCCAAGACTCCTGGTTTAGCTGGAATTTTGATTCTTGATATATTAACGCTGCAATTATCCTCCAATCCCAGTTATACTTTCCAGAGACATCTTTTATGATTTGGTCGAATGGAGAAATTTTTGACCCTTTAATTGAAGAGTATTCACTTTTTGAACGTGAAGAATAAGTGGAAGTGTTTAAGTATTTGTGCTTTATATAGTTAAAGGTAGATGTTTTCATAAAATCTTCTAACCAGGCATCTAATCTTTTTCTTAATAGTGGACTTTGCTTTCGCACTCCAAAAGCGATTCGTTGTTTTACGCTTAACTCTAATTCAGTATCTATATTAGGGTAGTAGCGTTGGTTAATCATAGCTACATTTTCATCAACTACAGTGTAATCAATAAAACCTTTAGATACCATTTCAATTGCATCTTCAGGAATCACTTCGCCACTTAATGGTAGAAGGAAAATTGTATCGCCTAATTCATTTTGAAGGTTAACTAAACGGTCATAGTAACTAGAGTTTCTCCATACATGGATGGTTTTTCTAGAAAGATGTGCTGGATCTCTAATTAATTCTTTTTCCCATATGTTTTTTCTACTACTTCTCCAATCTTCAGGCTTTCTTTGAACTAAAACCTGTGATGTGTGCATAATCGGAATTGAAAAGTCAATTTGATTTCTTCTATCTTTGGTAACAGTATAATTGCAAGCAATAAGGTCGCCTTCTCCTTTGTTCAATTTAGTAATGATATCATCTAAATCTTTAACAATTTTAATTTCTAATTTAACTCCTATTTCTTTAGCGAACTCATTAAGGATTTCATATTCAAGTCCCATTTTATGACCTCTGTATATAAAATAGCTAGTAGCACTATTTTCAGCTAGAACAATTAATTTGTTTTTTTTCAGTATTTCACCTAGGTCATCTTTCTTTTCAGTCATGACTTTACCTACAATACTCTTCTCTTTTCCTGTAGTATTTTGACATCCTATAGCAAAATACAGAGAGAAAGGCAAAAGTAGATATATTAGCTTAAAGCGTTTTGTAATGTTAGTCAAAGTTGAGATTTGTTTCTTTAAATATAAGTAAATTATTTATTAAAAAGTTATTGTATTTATATTTTCTAAAGTTGAGGAGGGAAATTATAGCTTAATAACAATTTTTATGTTTTAGATTTGATAATCATTAGTTCATAATTATAAATGAACTAACAACTACTTTAATGTATAATTTCTCTAACTATTGCCCATACAAAGTCATATAGAACTGAATAAATCATAACTTAAAAGGTTTTTTGTGTTAAGTAGACTATAAAATCGAGGGAGTATTAAACTTTTGCTTTGCATCTTTCATATACTCATTAAAAATAAGTTGAATTTCTTCTTCATTTTGAAGGAACACTCTTGTGGCTTGGTCCAAATTGTTATTAAAAGAAATACGTTTTGAAAGTCCTTTTGAAGCCATCTCTAAACCTTCTATATTGACATATCTTTTCATCCAGTTATGATCGTTTATTAAGTGTAAAAGGTGAATATAACGCTCTGGATATACAAATGAGTGATTTTTAAAAGCTTGGTTCTTCTTGTTTAATGCATAGGCTAAGAAATCATCAATAAAATGGTTTAGTTTCTGATTGTGGTGGACAGACCAACTTTTCGCTAAGAGGTGATCAAAATATAAATCTATAGCTATACCCGCAATTTTAGGAAGGCTGCTGTATAGTTTTAAACGTAGTTCAGTTACTTTGGAATGATTATCAATATAATCATCTATTTGACGGTGTAAAAGAACTCCATTTTGAACAATCTTAGGTAAATAGGTATAATCTTTACCTTTAACAAAGTCACCAAATAAATTGGCGAGCATCATAGGGTGATTGTTACCAGAAAAATATAAATGTCCTAAATAATTCAATCGATTAATGGATATATCTTCCTTTTCTATTCACCATTATGTCGTATGCAAATAAAATTTCAAATCCTCCGACACTACTAGAAGCGGGCAGCATAGAATTGATATTTGAATCATATGCCGCAGCTATAGTCATTCCTAAGAAAGAATATTGAAAATTAACTACAATTGCATCTCTAAGTCTGTGGTAGACTCCAAAAGAGAAGATAGTAGGAGTGAAGAAAGATGTCCTCAATGAAGGTTCTTGTAAATAGAAATCAAAATTAGAACCAAACAATATATTTTGATTAGGTCCTTGAATGGTAGCAATTACTTGAGGTGAAATACCGAAAGAACTTAAATGAAATTTATGCTTCATTCCAAATTGTCCAATATAGCGTCTGTAAATTTTATCTTGTCGATTAAACCCCATATCTGGTTCTAGTATGTGTTTTGCAGAAACTCCAAAGTATACTTTATTGGTAAATGATGACTGAAACTTATAAAATAAACCAGCGCCTAAGTCAAAATTAGTTAAAGAAGAATTTGAAAGAGGTTCTGGATTTGATTGATTGAATTCAAAACCATTCCATTGACTTCCCCATGTTAGGTTACCACTTCCTAAAGTACGTTGATAAACTCCAGGTGAAACACCAACAGATAGTGAGTTTCTATTATTAAAATAAATGTGATAAGCGATTGGAATAGAGATGTCATTAACCATGTAGCGCCCATCACCACTCATGTCGTTAATGAATGTCCCTCCGAGTCCCAAGTATCCATTTCTCTCTGTTGATTTAAAAAGTTTTCCTTCTCCAGATGCAGAGATGGTTTGAAATGGTTTGTCCGTAACAGTAAAGTATTGGTATCTGAAATTTGCAAAAACCTTAATGTCATTATCGTTCGTTCCAACTGCTGCAGGATTATGCTGCATGTTGTTGTGAAAGAACATACTAAAGTTAGTTCCTTGCTGTGCAGAAACGCTAAGACATGTAAATAATGCAATTGATAATAGAACTGTTTTCATAATATTATTTTACAAGTGTTATGTTACCAGATTTCTCTCCTGATGTACCATCAATTAGGTCGAATGTTAAAGTGTAGACAAACACTCCTTGATTTAAGACTTCACCATTCATAGTGCCATCCCAACCTTCATCCAAGTCTGTAGTAGAAAACACCATTTGTCCGTATCGGTTATATATTCTAAAATCAATTTTTGTAATTCCAACTCCGAGTACTTTTATTAGGTCATTAACACCATCTCCATTTGGTGAAAAGGCGCTAGGTACTTCTACTATTTCTCTAAAGTCAACTATTACTAACACATTGTCCCTTCCCATACAACCATTGTTTCCGATAATATTTGCATAGTAATTTGTAGTAATTAGAGGTGTAGCAATTACATCTAAACAAGTAGGGCAATCTATGCTTTCTGAAGGCTCCCAGAATACTGAACCAGCATCAATAGGGACGGCTTCTAGGGATGCAGCACCGCCAAGTTCAATAGTAGTATCTCCAATTCCATTAATTTCAGGAAGTTCTAAAACTGTTATAGAAGAAATAATTTCATCAGATCCAATTCCATTTGAAACCGTTAAAGTAACATCAAACACCCCACTGCTGTCAAAACAAATGTTTTGAGGATTTTGAAGGTTAGAAGTTTGTGGTTCAGCGCCATCAAATTTCCAACTCCATGAGGTAGGATCGCCTAATGATAAGTCAGTGAATGAAACACAATCACCTGCACAAACTAAAAGAGTATCGACAGAAAAAGCAGCGGTAAGTCCAGAACTACAATTGTTAACAGTAATTTGATAAGTTAAATCGTCTGAACCAATATCATCTGTAATAGTTAAAGTAACATCATAAACACCAGCAGTCGGAAAACAAATGTTAGACGGATTCTGGTCAGTAGAGGTAGGCGTGTCAGCCCCATCAAATGTCCAAGCCCATGATGTAATATTTGTTCCCGTAGAAGCATCTGTAAAATCAATGCAATCATTCTCACAGATTGTAAAGTTAGGTGTTGTAAAATCTGCATTTTGACTATAGCCAAAGCTTGAGATGAGTATAAAGCCGAGAAGAAATATTTGTTTCATAACTATGTTTAACTTTATTTAAGTTGCTGTATGTTCTCAAAACTAATTAAAAATTATTGATAATTATGAAGAAAAAAAGTTTTCTTTCTTTTACTAAAGGTCTAATGTCAAATTATGTATGACATTGTAATTACTTTCAATATTGTTGAGTTGATGTTTATATTGGGTTGATTTGTAGTCGAATAGTCAATAAACCAAGGATATCTTGATATTTCATTGTTATTTATCAATCTAAATCTATTTTTGTCTAAAACAAAAACAAAGCATATGTTAGGATTAAAATTACCTACAGATCCAAGGTGGGTAAATATTGTAGAAAAAAACATTGAAGAAATATTGACAGACCATGCGTACTGTGAGCAAAAAGCAGCTACCAATGCAATAACAGTGATTGTTAATTTTCCTGACTATCCTGATGTTGTAGAGGCAATGGGAGAACTGGTTAAGGAGGAAATAGAGCATTTTCAAATGGTTCATAGAGAAATAATAAAACGGGGTTATAAATTAGGTCGCGAAAGAAAAGATGAATACGTCCGTGATTTAATGTCTTTTTTAAAAAAGGGCGGGAGCAAAGAACAACAGTTCGTAGAAAAAATGTTGTTTGGAGCTATGATAGAAGCGCGCAGCTGTGAAAGATTTAGGTTGTTATCTAAAGAAATATCAGACCCAGAATTACGTGTGTTTTACCGAGAATTGATGGAAAGCGAAGCCCGTCACTATATTATGTTTCTCAACTTTGCTAGAAAACACGCTACAAGTATAGATGTTGACAAAAGATGGCAAGAGTTCTTAACCTACGAAGCTACATTAATGGATAAATACGGCAAGAAAGAAACCATTCATGGCTAATTTCAGAAATAGCACCTTTATAATTCACGACTTTAATTATATTTACAAATTATAAATCATAAGGAGAAACTACATTAATAATGCGAAAAATCAATATTCAACAGCTGTTCAAAAATAATTGGATTCACTTTTTAGCAATAGGATTGTTTATCATTACAACCTTTATTTATTTTCAACCTCAATTCTCAGGCTATAGTCTAAAGCAGCACGATATTGAGCAGTTCAAAGGAATGTCAAATGAAATTAATCATTTTCGAGAAGTAAATGGAGAAGAGCCTTTGTGGACAAACTCTATGTTTGGAGGAATGCCAACATATCAGATTTCAACCAAATATGAAGGGAATTTACTTAGAAATGTTTACAGAGGTTTCCAACTGTGGATGAGCTCTCCCGCAGGAATGTTTTTTGCTTATTTACTCGGATTTTACATTATGCTTTTATGCATGAAGGTAAATCCTAAAGTGGCCATTTTGGGAGCTTTTGCATTTGCTTTTTCTTCTTATTATATCATTATTTTACAAGCCGGACACAATACTAAAGCAGCGGCTATAGGTCTTGCCCCACCTGTGATTGGTGCATTTTATATGGCGTATAGACACAATCTCAAATGGGGACTCTTGTTATCTGCCTTATTTATGGGGGTACAATTGATTGCGAATCACGTACAGGTGACTTATTACCTTGGAATAGTTCTCGTATTTATAGGAGTAGGAGAGTTTGTTCGTCACATTCAAACCAAACAATTTATAAAGTTTCTTAAAGTTACAGCGGGTTTATTAGCAGCTTATGTTTTTGCATTAGGATTGAATTATGGAAACCTAACCCTAACAAATGATTATTCAAAACATACGATAAGAGGAGGGAACGACATTACCATAAATGTCGATGGAACGTCTAATGACAAAATATCTACCTCCGGTTTAGATAAAGATTACATTACCCAATGGAGTTATGGGATAAAAGAGTCAATGACTTTAGTGTCTCCTAATATTAATGGTGGTGCCAGTGGTGCTTTGGAGAATAGTCAGTTTTCTGACTTGCTGAAATCTCCTGAATTGCGATACAAAGCTAATTTAGTTGCACCAAACAACGTGTATTGGGGAGACCAACCTTTTACTTCAGGTCCAGTTTATTTAGGAATCATTGTATTCTTTCTTGCTGTTCTTGGAATGATTTATTTAAGAGGAGCTATGAAGTGGGCACTTTTTGGAGTTACCATTTTAGCTTTAATGCTTTCTTGGGGTAAAAACTTTATGGGATTAACTGATTTTTTCCTAGATAATGTACCGTTTTACAACAAGTTTAGAGCGGTAACAATTATTCTTGCTGTTGTTGAGCTAACAGTGCCTTTACTTGCTGTACTCTTCTTGAACAAACTATTCAAGCAAAGAGATGAAATTAAAAATAATATTAAACCGTTTTTTATTGCCTCAGGAGCGTTGGTCGGCATATTTGTTCTGTTAACCTTTACTGGTTTAGGAGACGGTTATATGTCCCAACAAGAAAGTGATTATGTGTATAATTACAAAGACCAAGTTGTAGCGCAATTATCAAATGAAGATCCTGAAAGGTTAAGAGAAAACGGAATTGATATAAATAATCCGCAACACATTCAACAAGTTGTTGATCAACAAATGAAACGGGTAAATGAACAATTTGATGCTTTAGTAGATGTAAGAAAGTCTATTTATCAATCGAGTATGATGCGCTCAATACTATTTTTAGTAATCGGAATTCTTCTTGTTTGGTTATACCTAGCGAGGAATATTCGAAAGGAATATATTATTGGAGGACTCTTAGCATTTATCGTTATTGATTTGGCTCTAGTAGATGTTAACTACCTCAACAATAAGAAGTCTGATAGAAGAAATTACGATTATTGGGCTGAAAAGTCAAAGAATGATTTCCCTGTTTCAGCAACTCAGGCAGATAAAGATATCTTCGAGCAGGAGATAAGTAGTAATCCGGAGTTAAAGAAATTAACAGATAATGTTTCAGTTAAAGGTAGTGGACTAAGAAGTCGTGTAAATCAAGATGAGTTGTGGTTAAAAAAACTGCAAACTTTAGGAATGGCAACGAATTATCGCGTATATGAGCCAAGTTTAGGTTTTAATAGCTCAAGGGCGTCTTATTTCCACAAAGCGATTAATGGATACCATGGGGCTAAACTTAGACGTATTCAAAATGTTAAAGACTTCCATATCAACTACAATAATATGGATGTGCTAAACATGTTGAACGTGAAATACTTTATTCAAGAAGGAAGAGCTCAAAGAAATCCAGGTGCGTTAGGGAATGCTTGGTTAGTTAAAGAAGTTAATGTACAATCTTCTCCAAATAAAGAATTACTTTCATTAGGAAGTCTATTTTTAGTAGAGAACAATTCTCAACAAAAGTTAATAATTAATGATGTTGAGAAAAAGTTTGATACAATTACAGGAAGAGAAGAAATCGTTCTTTTTGATAAAGATACGCTAAGGTTAGACTTAATGCCAATCCTTAGGTCTGGACTAAACTCTAGCTTTGTAGAGGACGTAAATGGACAAACTAATTGGATCCCAACAGCTGAGTTAGCCAAAGACACTTTAAGTAGTTTTAAAACACTAGTAACGGTTAAATTGATTCATGATTTTGACCCTAAAAACGAAGTTATAGTGGGGAAAGAAGTTTCTTCAAAGCTTTCTTCTTTAACTTATAGTGGAATAGGAGAAGTAGAGATGATAGATTATGCTCCAAACGCAATGAGGTATAAAGTAAATGTTTTGGACAAGCAATTTGGAGTATTTTCTGAAATGTACTTTCCTGATGGATGGAATGCGTATATTGATGGTAAACAAGTTGATATTCATAGAGTAAATTATCTTTTGAGAGGAATCGAGCTTCCTGCTGGTGCTTATGATTTAGAAATGAAGTTTGAAGTTCCAAAATTCAAAACCTCTAACAATATTGCTTTTGCTGGTTCACTATTGCTGTTTATACTTATCGGTGGCTTTTTTGTTAAAGATTTTTTAATGAAGAAGAAAGATGATGCTGTTTCAGCAAATGAGTAGGTTAAAAAAATAAATAACAAGGAATTAAATGAACAGATCTTTTGGCCTATTAAGTATACTTAGTTTTGTTGGTGTTCTAATACTTGCATTACTTATGGTTTTTGGAGTAATTAATTTTTTGAATAACTTTAAGTACTTAGTAGTATTGAGTTCTACATTCTTAACTTTTTTCTCTTTAGGCTGGTTTATTCGTCAACAAGAGCTTCCTCGAATCTTGTATTTACTGATTTTGTTTCTGCTTATTTCCCCTCTTTTGATACCCATTTCAGCTTTAAAGAATGTCGATGTTCTGACTAACTTATGGAAAGTGTTTATAGGAGGAAGTGTTTTTCAGATTGGGACAGGAATTTATGCGGTTTTAGGAGGTTTTATTAAAAGAGGAATACACAGGACACAGAAGTATATAAGCATTTTTAATTATATTATTTTTCTGTTGCTAACAAGTATATTGATATTTGACATTACATTTTTAATGAATGTAAACGTATATATCGTTTTAGGAAGTTTGGCTTCTTTATTAAGTCTACTTCTTGTGGTAACTAAAAAACCTACAATTAGTCTTTAAAATAAGTTCCAAATCCTGCTATACGTTGCTTCCAATAAGAGGATTGATAAATATCAACTATTGAAATTCCAATGCTTGTACTGGCGTGAATCATTTGAATACTGTTGTTTTGAGTAGAATAAACTATTCCTACATGAGAAATACCAGAGCCATTATCAAAAAACACAAAATCTCCTGGTTGTACATTTTTTCTCTTCACTTTTGTAGCTTCTTTGTATTGATCAGCTGCTCTTCTACTTAAGCTTTGATTCAGTTCTTTTTCGGTAACATAGTTTGTAAATCCGCTACAATCAAATCCTTTAGGAGTATTTCCAGCCCATTTATATGGAACTCCTAATAAATCATTGGATAATTTAAGCAAGTTGGCTCTTTGCTCTGAAATGGAAGTGATTTTCTCTGTGATTAATTCCTCTTCAACTACAATCTGGTCTTCTTTCATATCAGAAACGTCAGGAATATCAGAAAAAATGGTTTGAACTAACTCCTCAATTTGATTAAACGTTTTTCGATCGCCGTCTAGGTTTAACTCATACATCCATTGAGTTAAATCATTTTTAAGAACACTTAGTTCATATTGATGCGCACGTAAAACTTCTCTACCTTCATGCGTTAATCTTAATTCAGTAAAGGTTTCTTTAGCTTCTTCAACAGAATATTTATGCCGTCTTCTCCATTTTTCATTCTGAGCCAATTGAAGTTTTGATAGAGCGAGGTAATAACGAGGGATATATGAAAAGTCGTAAACAGGATTATCTAATAAACGATTTGCTTTGCGGTAGACACTTTTATATTGCTTTTGGTCATAACGCATTTCAAGCTGATCAAATTCTAAAACTTGAGCTGTCAAAGAAAGTTGAACCCACAAAAACAAAAGACCCAAAAGTATTTTACGCATAGCATATATTTATTCGTCTTTACAAAACTAAGCTAAAAGTACTGTTGTTTATACCTACTGAGGCATGATTAGATTAACAATTGTATGTTTAAAAGGTACTAAATAAAAAACAAATCTTTAACTTAAGCGTTTAAATTTGTGATGAAGGACTATTTTTGGAGCTAGATTTGCTACAGTCCTAACAAAAGAGAGAATTATGAATAAAATATTATTATTACTTACAACGTTTTTGCTTACAGGGATTACCTTCTCACAAGCGGAAGATCCAAACATGATGAGAATGTATGAGGTCTACACATACATTGATAGAATGTACGTTGATGACGTTCCAAATAAAGAAATCTCTGAAGCAGCGATTGTCTCAATGTTAGAAAAACTAGACCCTCACTCAACTTATATCCCTGCAGATGACGTAGATCAAGCTAATGAAAGAATTAATGGTAGTTTTGTAGGTGTTGGTATTCGTTTTAACTTGTTAAAAGACACGTTGTTAGTTGTAAATCCTATTCCAGGAGGTCCATCTGAAAAGGTTGGAATCCGTGCAGGAGATCAAATAATTGAAGTAGATAGTGAGAATATCGCAGGTGTTGGATTGAAAAACTCAGGTGTTAGAGAACGATTGTTAGGCGAGAAAGGTTCTAAAGTTAAAATCACGGTTTTGCGTGGAAAAACAGAAACAATTGAATACACAATTACACGTGATAATATTCCTGTTCATTCAGTGGTAAGTTCATATATGGTTGATAGCGAAGTTGGGTATATTAAGCTTACTAACTTTTCTAGAACAACAGAAGAGGAGGTAAGAACAGCAATAAAGACTTTGAAAAAAGCGGGGATGAAAGACTTGATTTTCGATTTACAAGGAAACGGTGGTGGACTCTTATTTGCCGCGAAATCTGTAGCAGATGAGTTTTTAACTGATGATAAGTTAATTGTTTATTCAGAAGGTAGAAGACAACCACGAAGTGTTTTAAAGGCAGATGCTAAAGGTAATTTCGAAAAAGGTAGGTTAGTTGTCTTGATTGACGAGAGTTCTGCTTCTGCAAGTGAAATTCTTTCCGGAGCTATTCAAGATTGGGACAGAGGACTTGTTGTAGGAAGACGTTCATTTGGAAAAGGTTTGGTTCAACGACCTATTGATTTATCAGATGGAGGACAGTTAAGACTTACAATTGCAAGATATTATACTCCAAGCGGACGTTTTATTCAAAAACCTTATGAGGATTTAAGTTCTTATAGAAATGATTATATGGAAAGATACCTGCATGGTGAAATGATGCACCGTGACAGTATTAATTTACCGGATTCATTAATTTACAAAACCTTAATTAAAGAGCGTGATGTATATGGAGGAGGTGGAATTATGCCTGACATCTTTGTTCCTCTAGATACACTTGAATATTCAACTTTGTATAAAGATTTAAGTCGCTCTGGAGTAATTAATACTTTTCCTTTAGAGTACGCTAACAAGAACCGTAAAGAGATTAAAAGTAAATATAAAACCATAAAAGACTTTAGTGATAATTTCGAAACAGATCAGGCTTTTATGGACGAGTTCTTTTCATTTGCAGAAAAGCAGGACAGTAGTTTAGCTTTTGTTCAAGAGGATTTTGATATTAGTGGAGAACTTATAAAGATTAGATTAAAATCAATGGTAGCCCAAAATATATGGGATTATGAAGCTTTTTATCAGATTTTCAACGTGAAGAATGAAATTTTCATGGAGGCATATAAGACATTGAAAAGTGGAACCTATGAGAAAATGAATTTGGATGTTAACTAATAGAAATTTAATGACTTAATAGACTTAGTGTTTTTCTTTGATGAATGCTAACAAAAAATAATCAAGAAATTAACGATGATTATTATATTTGTAGAACTATAAATTTAGAATGGTATAATTATGAAAAGAATAGTTTGGATATTTTCAATTGCATTACTTGCGTACTCTTGTACTAATGAGACAGGAGTAGATTCAAAAATAGAAGTGAGGGAAGGGGAACAGCGCTCTAAGCTCTCTGCTGGGTCACAATCTGCAGAAGAGTTGCAAAAAGCTGCAGAAGAACGTAGAAAGCAGCAAGAGGCAGCAGAGAAAGAAAGATTAGCAAGTCAAACAACTATGGAAATTTTACCAAACGTTTATGACTTTGGTAATATTCCTAAAGAAACACCGGTTTCAACTGTTTTTAAAATTAGAAATACAGGAACGAATCCTTTGATTATTAATGATGCTAAAGCTTCATGCGGTTGTACTGTTCCACGTAAACCAGAAGAACCAATTATGCCTGGAGATGAAGGTGAGTTAGAGGTAACTTTTGAGTCAAACCCTGGTCAAGCAGGTGCTCCAATGAATAAGACAGTAACTGTAACTGCAAACATACCTGGGTCAACGCAAATGGTGACAATTAAAGGAATGGTGAGTAAATAGATGTTTGAAAGCTTACATATTACAAAAAAATGGAGACAATTGTCTCCATTTTTTTGTAATATGTTTATTCAATTAACTTCTAGATGTTTTATTCTACTTCACCATTCCATTCAAGCATACCGCCAACCAAATTGTAGGTTTCTTTGAAGCCTAATTCCTCCATTATTAAACAAGCTTGTCCACTTCTGGCACCACTACGGCAGTATATGAAATATGGAATTTCTTTGTCTAATTTCTCAATTTCTCTTAAGAAAGGCTGAGGATTCATAATGTCTATAGTGATGGCATTTGGAATAATTCCTTCTTCACATTCGTCTTGTCGACGTACATCAATTATAATAGCATCTTTATTCGATTCTAGTTGAGCTTTCCAGTCTGCTTGTGATAAATCTTTCATTGTAATTACATTATTTAAATACAATGCTAAATTAAGATAAATCAAGGTTTAATGCCCTTCTTCCTCACAAGTATCTTCGTTTTTAGAAGAGCAGCATGACATTTTCGCTTCAATTTTGGGGTGATCAGATGAAGAACTCTCTCCGTTTTTTGAAATGACCTTCTCCATTTTCGGACTTATCATTGGAATATCTAGGTTGAGTCCTCGCAAAATCATAAATACTC
>Ga0209075_1003175_pt1 | contig 13888 bp, 10 predicted proteins | sample Stecom2011_FD_187523 | JGI IMG/M metagenome (GOLD analysis project Ga0209075, IMG submission 187523) | Agricultural soil microbial communities from Utah to study Nitrogen management - Steer compost 2011 (SPAdes) (version 2) | ecosystem: Environmental > Terrestrial > Soil > Agricultural land... | reverse complement strand
AACTGTAATCCTGAAACGGTTTCGACAGATTTTGACGTTGCAGATAAACTATATTTTGAGCCAGTTTTCTGGGAGCATATCTATGATATAATCCGACATGAAAAGCCTGAAGGTGTAATTGTTCAGTTAGGAGGGCAAACAGCCTTGAAACTAGCTGAAAAGCTTGATAGGTATGGGATTAAAATTATAGGAACAACATATCAGTCTTTAGATTTAGCAGAAGATAGAGGAAGTTTTTCGGCACTATTAAAAGAAAATAATATTCCTTACCCAAACTTTGGGGTAGCTGAAAATACAGATCAAGCACTTAAACTTGCTGATGAGCTTGATTTTCCATTATTGATTCGTCCTTCATATGTGTTGGGTGGTCAAGGAATGAAAATCGTGATTAATAAAAAGGAACTTGAAGAACATGTAGTTGACTTACTCCAAAAGATTCCGAATAACAAGTTGCTTTTAGATCATTATTTGGATGGAGCTATAGAAGCAGAGGCCGATGCAATATGTGATGGTGAAAATGTGTATATCATTGGTATCATGGAACACATAGAGCCTTGCGGAATTCATTCAGGTGACTCAAATGCAATTTTGCCTCCTTTTAATATTGGTGAGTTTGTTTTACAGCAAATTAAAGATCACACCGAAAAAATTGCGAAGGCTTTAAATACGGTTGGGTTAATAAACGTTCAGTTTGCTATCAAGGATGATATAGTTTATATAATTGAAGCCAACCCTAGAGCCTCTAGAACAGTACCATTTATTTCTAAAGCCTATGGCGAGCCTTATGTGAATTATGCTACTAAAATAATGCTAGGGCACAACAAGGTCACAGATTTTGATTTCAATCCGAAGCTAGATGGATTTGCGATAAAACAACCAGTCTTTAGTTTCAATAAGTTTCCAAATGTGAATAAGCAGCTTGGTCCTGAGATGAAAAGTACAGGAGAAAGCATTTTGTTTATTGATAACCTAAGAGACGATGCGTTTTACGACTTGTATGCACGTAGAAAAATGTACTTAAGTAAATAAGAATTTAGGAATCTTTAATGGTTTTGTGTTAATTTTTTTGTAAATTAGGCTAATATGTAATATATGTTAGCTTAGTGAGAAAGATTACCCTTATTATTTGTCTTATTTATATTACTTCTGTTAGTGCTCAAAGTGTATATGAAGTTTCTTGGGAAGAAGGAATTTCTAATTCTGCGGCGAGTCTTACTATAGAAGTAGGGGATACTGTGTTGTGGACATGGGCTGACAATTCTGTAAAGACTGTTTCAAGTCTAGAAAATGGTAGTGAATTTTTTGACAGTGGAACGATAGACGGTCCTCGCAGTTCATTTTCACATACTTTTAAGGCTCTTGGTGTAACTGAATATCACAACAAAAATAACCTTGGTATGAGAGGAAAGATTAAGGTTGTTAAGAGACTTTCTATTGAAGAAAAGTTTGTTAAGAACCTTAGTTTTTACCCGAATCCTGTAAAAAACTCTCTAACTATTTCTTCTTTATTCAAAGTTGAAAGATATCAGATATATAATGCTTTGGGCTCAATTGTATTAGAAGGAAAAGGTGGAGGAAATATTACAAAGGTAGATATGGATAGGCTTAATAGCGGATTGTATTTCGTAAATGTATTTGCAGAAAACAGTTTGCAGTCTACTCTAAAAATAGCTAAAAATTAAGATTTATTCTAAGGTTGCTATCCTTCTAAAGTTTCATCCTCATTATTTTCTAGAAGTTTTCTATCGATGCTTTTGCTTGTCATAGCACCTAGTTTCCTGAGTTTTTCAACACGTCTAACTAAGTTTCCTTTTCCTTCAAGTTTCACCAGTGCCGAATCGAAAGATCCTTGGACGGTTTTTAATTGTCTTTTAATTTTATTTAGTTCTTCAAGGAGGCTAACAAATGAGTCGTGAAGTCTTCCTGCTTGTGTTGCAATCTCTAGAGTATTTCTTTTTTGGTTATCATTTTCCCATAGGTTTTCTACCAATCGTAATGCGGCCAATAGCGTAGAAGGAGTTACTACCATCACTTTTCTTCTAAATGCTTCTTGGTATAGGTTCTTTTCATATGCTACAGCCAAAGCGAAAGCAGGTTCAATGGGTACGAACATGAAAATAGTATCGGGGCTTTCATCGATAACTTGATGATATTTTTTTTCGCTTAAGTCAATGATATGACGTTTAATAGAATCAATATGAGCTTTTAAATACTTCTTTTTTAGATCTTCATCCTCTTCAGAAACGTATCTTTCAAAATTAACGAGAGATACTTTACTGTCAATAATCATTTTTTTCCCATCGGGAAGGTGGATAATTACGTCGGTTTGCAATCTCCTACCTTCAGGGTTTTCGTGACTATCTTGTATTGTGTATTCTCTTCCTTTTTCCAATCCCGATTGCTCAAGGACTCTAGATAGAATGAGTTCGCCCCAATTTCCTTGTGTTTTATTATCGCCTTTAAGGGCTTTCGTGAGGTTATTAGCCTCCTCACTAATTTTAATATTCTGTTCATTTAGGAACTGAAGTTGCTTCCCGAGCTCTGCATTTCCTTTGATGAAGTCTTTATTGCTCTTCTCAACCTTTTCTTCAAACTCTTTTATTTTTTCGTTAAGAGGCTTTAGAATATTCTCTATGTTTTCTTTGTTTGCAACTGTGAATTTTTCAGTCTTTTCAACCATGATTTTGTGAGCGAGATTTTCAAATTTATCATTGAAGTCTCGTTCAAAGTTTTTAAACCTTTCTTTTTCCTTTTGAAGTTCAGAAGAAAGGGCGTCAAATTCTACAGATTGCCTTGAAAGTCTAATGTTTAAAGCTTCTTTTTCTTCTCTTAAAACATTTATTTCAGAATTAGTAGAGCTTAGCTCTTCACTTAGTTTTTCCTCCTGAGTAGTTTTATTTTGGAGTCTTTCTTCCAGTTTTGCAGTTTCAGATTTATGTTTTAATCGTGCAAAATAATTGCCTAATAACCCACCGATAAATAGGCAAGCAGCAGCAAGCAGCAAGTAGAGAATTGCTTCGTTCATAATTAGAATGGTTTTGAAGTAAATATACTTATTTCTTGATAGTGAAACGACCCGTTTCACTATCAAACTGTATTGTTTCTGAAGGGAATAAAGTGTCGAATCTTCCTTTAGTTATAAGTTCGCAAGGAGTTCCGAAATAAGTTTGGTCTTCTGTCATCACAATCATTTTGTCTGTTAGTTGAATAGCCAAATCAATTTCATGAGTGGAGAACAGAATTGTTTTTTGAGTAGTTTGAGTTAGATTTTTGAGAAGTTTTAGAACATAAGCTCTGTGATAAATATCTAAATGGGTTGTAGGTTCGTCAAGGAGCATTACAGGAGTGTCTTGAGCTAAGGCACGTGCAATAGCGACGCGTTGCATTTGTCCATCACTTAATTCAAAACATTTTTTCTCTGAGATTTTGGTGGTTTCTGTAGTTTGTAGTGCAAACTCAATTGCTTTTTTATCTTCTGCAGACAGTTTTCCAATCCAATTGGTATATGGTTGTCTTCCTAAAGAAATCATTTCTTGAACAGAGAGGTTTTTGGTAGCAGGAGGTTCTGTCAAGACAATACTCAGTTGTCTGGCGAGTTGAAATGAGGAGTAAGATTCTATAGGTTTATCATAGAGAAAAACACTTCCTCCAAGAGCAGTTTGCATTCCTGATAGAGTTCGAAGTAAGGTTGATTTACCAATACCATTAGCCCCAACAAGACCTATAAGCTCTCCTTTAGAGAGAGATAGGTTTATTTTTCTTGCAATTTTATTGGTGCTTTTCTTATTAGAATATCCAATACTCAAATCGCGTACGTTTAGGATGATATTTTTCTTTTCAGAAATCATTAAAAGAAAAGTTTTCGTTTTCGAACTAATAGCCAGATTACAATTGGAGCGCCTATTAGAGAGGTTATTGCATTAATGGGCAGGGCAAATGCATTAAATGGTAGTCGAGCAATTGTGTCGCAAACTAGCATAAGCATACTTCCAAAAAGCAAGACCGCTGGCATTAAAACCAGGTGGTTTGAGGTTTTAAAAAATTGTCTGACCAAATGAGGAACAGCTAGTCCAACAAAAGCAATGGGTCCGACGAAAGCTGTAATTCCTCCAGCCAAAATACTCGTTGCTAAAATGATTATAAAAGTAGTTTTCTTTATTTGTAGTCCCATGCTTTTCGCATAGTTTTCACCGAGTAGCAATGAGTTGAGTGACTTGCTGCTACTTATGCTCAGGAGTAAACCTAATAAGAAACAAATACTTAAAATAGAAACTCCTTGCCAGGTTTGGTTTCCTAAGCTTCCAAACGACCAGAAGATATATTGTTGAAGTCTTTCGGCATTACTAAAATAGGAAAGTACAGAAACTACAGAGGTAGTAAGGCTTCCAAACATGAGTCCGATAATCAATATGGCCATAGTGTCTTTCACTCGAAAGGTTACGGCTAAAACTGCAAGAAGCACAAGGAAACTACCAAGTCCAGCGGCTATTACAACGCCCCATTGGCTTAATAAAAAACCACCTATAGCGCCTCCAAACGCGCCTGCACCTAGAATTACAAAAGCAACTCCTAGGCTTGCGCCGCTACTGAGTCCTAAGACAAACGGACCAGCTAGAGGGTTTCTAAAAAGCGTTTGCATCAACAATCCAGATATTGCTAAACCTCCACCCGCAATCATTGCTGTTATGGCTTTTGGAAGTCTATAGTCTACTAAAATGTACTGCCAGTTATCATTACTACTGCCACTTCCGGTAAACACAGCAATAATTTCGTTGATTGGAATAGAAACAGATCCAATGCTTAAATTCAATAAAAAAGCAACCACTAGCACCGCAAAAAGCACTATGAAATGGAGTCTAAATGTCGTTGTGGTTTGCATTATTTCAGTTTGTCGAAGAAATAAAGTTTATGTTCTGGTATCAATTCAGGATGAAGTATTTTTATAAAGTCTTTTAAAACCAAATCAGGTCGGTTTGGCGCTAGTTCAAAATAGATAGAGCCTCCTGTTTCTCCTTTTTTAAGATTATAGGTATATACTTCTTTAGTTTTAAATGCATTGAAACGAGAGTAGGCCATATTTGCTTCTTTTAAAGTTTCAAAATCGGTGAATTCTCCTGGTCCAATCCATTTTTCAGCTTGGTATCCTTTTTCTAACACTGATTCCAAATTTAAAGATAAGCTCCCAGTTCCTTTAGAGTTTTTCCATAGATATTCTCCATGTGCATCGTCGATAAACTTGGCAGCCCAACTATCGCCTTGTGGCATGTACCAAACGTCTTTATACATTGCACCACTAATTACTGTTGGCTTGGTTTTAGCCTTAGAAGCAATTTCTTTTGCAGTGAGATATTCACTTTCAATTTCTTTGAAAATGCTGTCTGCTTCTTTTTCTTTATCGAAGAACGCTCCAAAAAATTTAATCCATTCTGCTTTACCTAAAGGTGTGTGTTCTGTCCAATCTGAATTATAGAAAACTGGAATTCCTGCTTTTTGTATTGTAGTAAAAGTAGGGTTATTTCCGTCCATTGCAAATCCTATGATGGCGTCAGGAGAAAGGTCGATAGCTATTTCGGTGTTGAGGTTCTCGTTTTGTCCGAGTTCTCTAACTTTTCCATCGGAAATACGTATTCTAGTCTTTTCAGAAGATATAAAATCAAGACTTGGAAATCCAACAAGTGCATCTATTTCACCCAACATTTCTAGTGAAGGAATGTGAGTCGTAGAAGTAACCACAATCCTTTCTACAGGTATTTTCACAACTGCATCATAGTTTTCAGGGTTTTCGAGAGAAGTGTTTTTTTCAACAAGGGCATATTTAAAACTTATGTTTGAACCTGGCCATGGATTCTTAACGTCTATCACTTTATATCCTTCAAATTGTGTTATTTCTAAACCTTGAGCGTATTGAATAGTGGAGTCTTTACTGTGTTGAACTACAGGTTTTTCTGCGGTATTTTCAGTTTGATTTTTACAAGAGATACATAAAACGAGTGCTAATAAAAAAGCTGATTTCTTAAAAATAGACATTAGAATTATTTTGAGGATCAAAGAAGTGCAAAGGTATGACAAACTTCATGAAAGAATTTACAGATACTATATTTTACAAAATTGAAAGAGCTTATTTTATGGGCGGACTTATTCAAAAACAAGGTTTTAATGTTGCTGTTTAGACCAAAATAAAAGAGATTTTAGATTATCTTTTTGACTTTGGGATTAAGGGTTATATTTGCAAAGAATTTTGGTGAGTTGATTTTTTTGAAAATATTCATTCTGAAAAACACTCTTAAAAGGGAAATAGGTGAAAGAGGCCTATAATGAACTCTTAAGTCCTATGCTGTTCCCGCAACTGTAAGTCATCCCAAGTTTATTTTGGGAGTGCATTTCTTCAAAAACCACTGTTCGCTATAGGCGGATGGGAAGGTAGCACAAATGACAAGCCAGGAGACCTGCCAGATTCGCAACATAAAATCATCAAACTTTCGGGATAAAGGTTGAATTATGAATCGACTCGGTTACTATATAGCATTATTTTTATTATTAGCTCAGCTAACGGCTTTTGCGCAATTGGATTCTATTCAAAAATTGCCAGAAGTAGTTTTATCTGATGCTAGGCTTGTAAATTTCTCAAAAGGTTTCAAAGTAGAGAATTTAAATGACTCTGTTGTAAAGAGAAACTCCAATTCTTTAACAGAAGTTCTTCGATACAATTCCTCCATTTATTTTAAAGAAAATGGTTATGGTATGGTTTCTTCGCCTTCGTTTAGAGGAACTAATGCTGCCCAAACTGCTGTTATTTGGAACGGAATAAATATCAATTCAATTTTCACCGGACAAACGGATTTTAATATTATTTCTCCTTTAAATTATGATGAAATTTCTATCAGAAGTGGAGGAGGAGGAGTTCAATATGGAAGCGGAGCTGTTGGTGGAAGTGTTCATTTAAACAATAACTTTTCATTTCACGATGATGACGTTACCAACCTCGGATTTCGATATGGTAGCTTCGGAACATTTGGTGGAAATATTTCTACAATCCAAACATGGGATGATCACTATTTGAATGTAGGTGTTGATTTTATAAGCTCCGAAAACGATTATGAATACATAAGTAAGAACGGAAAAAATCATCATGCTGAATTTTTAAAATTCACTGCAAAAATTAACGAGGCTAGAAAGCTAAAGCGCGGAGTAGCTTCTTGGAATTCAGAGTATTCTTATAGCGATCGAAATTTTTCAGGAGGACTGAACACTGTTGGTCGCGATGGATATAAAGACGTCAATACTAGAAATTTACTGCAACTCAGCCAAAAATATGGGCAAGTTGAAACGAGGTTGAAAGCAGCTCACCTTTTTGAACAATTTCGATATTATCCAGATTCCGAAGGTTATGATTATTCTCAAGGTCGTGCGAATACTTTTATTGGAGGGTTTGAATCTGAATTGTTATTAAGCAGAAAATTGCGGTTGAATGGCAAGTTGGAATACACCCAAATTGACGCACAGGGAGAGAATATCGGCAATCGGAATAGAAAGACTTTAGCTGCGGTTGTACTGATGAATCATAAGCCCTTAAAAAATGTTAGCTATGGAGTTAATTTAAGGCAAGAGTTTTTGAATAACTTTGATAATCCGTGGTTGTTTTCCGTAGATGCTAAATGGGATGTTTCTAGAATTTATGCTTTAAGATTGAATGGTTCAAAGAACTTTAGAGTTCCAACTTTCAATGATTTATATTGGTATGCAGGAGGAAATTTTGTTTTAAAGCCAGAGACTTCATATCAAGTTGAATTAGGCCAAGAGTTTAAGATAAAAGATCTAAACATAGATTTAGCAGCTTACTATATTTCTTCTAGAAACTTAATAAAATGGATTCCAACTTCAGGTACAATATGGAGACCGTCGAATATATCTAAATCTGAAAACTTTGGATTGGAAGCAAAAGTCGATTACAAAGTTCGGTTAGGTAAAGAACATTGGCTGAAACTAATCGGGCTATATTCCTACACAGAGGCAAAAGATTTAGATAAGGATAAACAGTTGATTTATGTGCCTTATCACAAGGGGAGTGCTTCTTTGAATTATCAATATAGGAGTGTTTCTGCATTTATTCAAGGTGTATATACGGGGAGTGCTTATACAACGACTGATAATACAGATACTGTAGACTCTTCGAAGGTTTTTAATCTTGGAGTGGATTATAGTTTTGCTTCAAAACCGAATGTTACTATTGGTGGGAAAGTGAACAATGTTTTCAATGTTTATTATGAGAACGTCGCCTATAGACCCATGCCATCTCGATATTTTGAAATTTTCTTAAACTTTAATATTTAACAAATAAAACAATGAAAAACTATTTACTACCATTCGCTGCTATTGCACTTCTTTTTGCTTCATGTAGTAGTGACGACGACAATACACAAGTTGATCCAATTGTAGGGGATTATGCAAAAGGGATTTTGATAACTAACGAAGGTCCATTTATGAACGGAAGTGGAACAGTTACCTACGTATCGGATGATTTTACAACTGTAGAGCAGAAAATTTATAAGAATGTAAATGGTTCTGATTTGGGAAATATTGTACAGTCTATGGGCTTTAACAATAGCGATGCCTATATAGTTGTTAGTAACTCTCAAAAGTTAATGGTTGCAGATCGATATACTTTTGAAAAGAAAGATTCTATTGTGTCAGGTTTTGTAAACCCTAGATATTTTGCTTCAAATGGTCAAAATCAGGGATATGTTACAGACTGGGGTGATCCAACAGATAATAATGATGACTTTGTAGCTCTAATTGATTTACAAACAAATAACATAACATCAACTATTTCTGTTCCATTTGGTCCTGAGAAAATTCTTAACCACGAAGGAAGTCTTTATGTAGCACACCCAGGTGGATATGGACAAAACAATTTGATTTCGGTTATTGCAGGGAATTCAGTTGTAAAAACTATTACTGTTGGAGATGTTCCAAATTCTATGGTAGTTGTTGGAAATAGCTTATATGTATTAGGAAATGGAAAACCAGACTATTCTGGTGAAGAAACTGCAGGTTCGATCACTAAAATCAGTTTGTCAACCAATGAAGTTACAGAAACCTATACGTTTAATACAACAGACCATCCACAAGGGTTAACGGCTGAAGGTTCACAGCTTTACTATAACATGAATGGAACGGTTTATAAATTAGATGCTGGAAATATTTCGCTTCCAGGAACCCCTATCTTAGATGGATTCTTCTACGCTATGGAGGTTAAAGATGGGTTGTTGTATGCTACCGATGCTAAAGATTTTGCTAGCCAAGGAAGTCTCTATGTTTATGATCTATCAAGCAATCAGCAAATTCAAGATATTCAAACAGGTATAGTTCCAGGAGGAATTTACTTTAATAATTAATCCTTGCTTTCTCTCACCTAAATATTTAGCCAAGTTTTTTACTTATGAGAAGTATAATCCGCGATTCCTAGTGAAGGGAGTCGCGGATTTCTGTTTTTATAGAGAGTTCACTACTTTTCTAATTGCAACTAAATCAGAAAGTAGTTTTTCTAGAAGTTTTAAGTCGAGCATGTTTGCACCATCGCTTTTCGCATTTGCAGGATCAAAGTGTGTTTCTATAAAAAGACCATCTACACCAGTTGCAATTCCAGCACGAGCAATTGTACTAATCATTTCTGGTCGGCCACCAGTTACTCCAGCGCTTTGGTTAGGCTGTTGCAAACTATGAGTAACGTCTAAAACAACTGGGGCGTATTGTTTCATGGTTGGAATACCCCTAAAATCAACAATCATATCTTGGTAGCCAAACATAGTTCCACGATCGGTGACCATTACTTGTTCGTTTTTAGAGTCTAAAACTTTGGTCACTGCGTGTTTCATACTTTCAGGGCTCATGAATTGACCTTTTTTAAGGTTAACAACTTTACCCGTTTCTGCAGCAGCAACAACCAAGTCGGTTTGACGAACTAAGAAAGCTGGAATTTGAAGAACGTCTACATATTCTGCAGCCATAGTAGCGTCACTTACTTCATGTATGTCTGTTACTGTAGGAACGTCAAATGTTTCTGAAACCTTTCGAAGAATCTTTAGGGCTTTTTCGTCGCCAATTCCTGTAAAGCTGTCGATACGGCTTCGGTTTGCTTTTTTGAAACTTCCTTTAAACACGAAAGGAATTTCAAGCTTGTTGGTGATTGTTACAATTCTTTCAGCAATTTTCATTGCCATTTCTTCTCCTTCTATAGCGCATGGCCCTGCGAGAAGGAAAAAATTGTTGGAGTTAGTGTGTTTTATTTTTGGAATGAGATCTAATTTCATAAAATATTTTTTTAGAAAAGGATAAGAGTTAGGTTTAAAATGTGTTTTAGTAAATAGCTTCAGATCAAAGATTAAAATTAGGAATTGACCCTTATTTTACTATATTCAAAGATAACTATACTTATTTTATTATTAACTCTAAAATAAAATTAACCTAAAAGGCTTCTAGTAAGTCAAGAAGCTTTACTTTTGCACCTCCAAAAAAACTGGAGTAACTATATGAATATCAAAAACATTGCTATTATTGCCCACGTTGACCACGGCAAAACAACATTGGTCGACAAAATCATGCACCATTGTGTAAAATTTAGAGACCACGATCAGTCTGACGACTTGATTTTAGATAACAACGACCTTGAACGTGAGCGAGGAATTACTATTACTTCTAAAAACGTAGCAGTAAATTATAAAGGAACAAAGATTAATATTATTGACACTCCTGGTCACGCCGATTTTGGTGGTGAAGTGGAGCGTGTATTAAATATGGCTGATGGTGTACTTCTATTGGTAGATGCCTTTGAAGGACCTATGCCTCAAACTCGATTTGTACTTCAAAAAGCTTTAGACCTTGGTTTGAAGCCTTGCGTGGTTGTAAATAAAGTAGATAAAGAGAATTGTACTCCAGACGAAGTACATGAAAAAGTATTCGATTTAATGTTCGAATTAGGGGCTGAAGAGTGGCAGCTTGATTTCCCTACTGTTTATGGTTCTGCAAAGAACAACTGGATGAGCGACGATTGGGAAAAACCAACAGATAGCTTAGAGCCTCTATTAGATATGGTTTTGGAGCACATTCCAACTCCTGATTTTGAAGAAGGCGATGTTCAAATGTTGATAACTTCCTTAGACTACTCGTCATTTACAGGACGAATTGCGATAGGTCGTTTACAACGAGGAACGTTAAAAGAAGGAATGCCAATTGCACTTGTAAAGCGCGATGGTACTATTGTAAAATCTAAAATTAAGGAGCTCCACACATTCGAAGGAATGGGGCGTAAGAAGGTGACTTCTGTTGTTGCTGGAGATATTTGTGCGTTAGTTGGATTAGATAGCTTCGATATTGGAGATACAGTTTCGGATGTCAATAATCCAGAAGCATTAAAAACTATTGCAATCGATGAGCCTACAATGAGTATGCTTTTCACAATTAACGATTCTCCTTTCTTCGGAAAAGATGGAAAATACGTTACTTCTAGACACATTAAGGAACGACTTGAAAAAGAGCTGGAAAAAAACCTTGCTCTACGAGTAAGTCAGACAGATAGCGCAGATAAATTTTTGGTTTTTGGTCGAGGGGTATTGCACCTTTCAGTATTGATCGAGACCATGCGCCGTGAAGGATATGAACTTCAAATAGGTCAACCACAAGTAATCGTTAAAGAAATTGACGGTGTGAAGTGTGAGCCAGTTGAAGAGATGACTATTGACTTGCCAGAAACCGTGAGTGGAACAGCCATTAATATGGTGACAATCCGCAAAGGCGAAATGATAAGTATGGAAGGGAAAGGCGATAGAATGGTTTGTAAGTTCATTATACCTTCAAGAGGGATAATTGGTCTTAGAAATCAAATTCTTACAGCAACTGCTGGTGAAGCTATTATGACCCACCGTTTTCTTGAGTATCAGCCAATGAAAGGTGGAATTCCAGAAAGACAAAACGGAAGTTTAGTTTCTATGGAAACCGGTACTGCAATTCCTTATTCTATCGATAAACTTCAGGATAGAGGTAGATTTTTTGTCGATCCAAACGAAGAAATTTACGAAGGTCAAGTAATTGGTGAGAACTCTCGTCAAGACGATATGGCAGTGAATATCACAAAATCTAAAAAGCACTCTAACGTTCGCTCTGCTGGAGCTGATGATAAAGCGCGGATTGTTCCTGCAGTGAAGTTTTCTTTGGAAGAAGCTTTAGAATATATTCAGAAAGATGAATATGTAGAAGTAACTCCAAAACATTTAAGACTTCGTAAGATATACTTGAAAGAAGTAGATCGTAAACGTAATAAGAACTAATCTTTTTAGTTCAGTTATAATGTATAAGTTCATGAGATTGGTTCAAATATCTTTTTTGGTAAAAGATATTTGAACCTTAACTGAACGAACTGTACGATTTTTAGTTAATTTGTCAAGACAAATGACGTAGTACAAAAATTATGAGTGTTTATTTTCTTTATTTTGATCCTGGATTAGGTGCAATGTTAGTGCAAGCAGCCGTTGCTGCAGCCGCTGGTGTTGTGTTATTTTCAAAAGGTGTAATGTATAAGATTAAATCTTTTTTCGGACTAGTGAAGGAAGATGACGATACATACGATTCAATCGATATAGAAGAAGACACTGATAAAGATGATAGAAAAAAATAATATACACGAAGCCTCGTTTAGAGATCCTTCTGGTTATATGTTTCACGATGGCGAAACACTACGCAGAGTCATCAATCCTATTTATTTTCCACAGTACAATAAGTTAAAGGAAAGCGGTTTTTTTAAAACTCTTTTCTCTAACAATTTATTGATTCCGCATGAGGAAACTTCTGTTTCTTCAGAGAGAATAATTATCACTCCAGAAGAAATTCCCTTTATCACTAATCCTTATGAGTGGAGTTTTGAGCAGTATAAACACGCTGCCCTTCACACATTGAGAATTCAAAAATATGCACTTTCAAAAGGATTTATTTTGAAGGATGCTTCAGCATATAATGTTACTTTTTACAAGGGGAAACCTATTTTTATAGATACACTTTCTTTTGATTTTTATGAAGAAGGAACGCCTTGGCGAGCATACAAACAATTTATTACTCATTTTTTCGGACCCTTAGTTTTAGCGAAATATCACGGAACTGAAGTCTTTAAAATGATGCAAACCCATATAGATGGAATTCCTGTTAAATTGATTTCTTCAATGCTCCCAACTCGAACCCGTTTGAGTTCTGTAGTCTATCCAAATATTCATTTGCTTGCTAAAATGGAAAGTAAGCATAGTGAAGATTATAAGGCTGAAACAAAAATTGCCACCCTCTCTAAGAAAGCTCAAGAGAATATTTTAGAAAGTCTTTTTGATTATATCAAAAACTTGAAGCTAAAAGAAAGTACAGAGTGGGGTGATTACTACACCAAAACAAACTATGATCAGGTTGCTTTTGAGGCTAAAAAAAGCTTGATAAGAGATTGGATAAAACCTCTTGCTCCACAAAAACTAATAGACGTTGGAGGTAACGACGGAACTTTTGCTCGAACAGTGATCGACAGTGTTCCACACATTATTGTTACTGATATAGACAGCAATGCGGTAGATCATAACTACAAGCAACTTCAACAAAACAAAGAAGAAAATATGTTGCCTTTTGTTTGTGATGTTCTTCAACCTGCACCAGGAATAGGGTTTAATAATACAGAGCGAAACTCTTTAATGGAAAGGCTTAAAGATTATGCACCCGACGTTACGCTTGCTTTAGCGTTGATTCATCACATTACACTTTCTGGAAATGTCCCGTTTGTGAAATCGGCTGAGTTTTTTGCTTCATTTTCTAAAACACTTATCATTGAGTTTCCTAAACGAGAAGACTCTTGGGTGGAATCGTT
>Ga0209075_1003174_pt1 | contig 13890 bp, 15 predicted proteins | sample Stecom2011_FD_187523 | JGI IMG/M metagenome (GOLD analysis project Ga0209075, IMG submission 187523) | Agricultural soil microbial communities from Utah to study Nitrogen management - Steer compost 2011 (SPAdes) (version 2) | ecosystem: Environmental > Terrestrial > Soil > Agricultural land... | reverse complement strand
TGCCCCCTGAGCGGTGAAGATCGTCTGCGGGTTTGCAGCACCCTGCGTCCGCTCTTTGAAACCCTGGAGTTTCGGGCGTAGGCTGGGATTGCTATTTTCAGGATGGGGGAAATATTGATGGACATTCGCCTGAAACGCGCCTACGACACCGCCGCCCGCTCTGATGGGCCCCGGGTGCTGGTGGATCGCATCTGGCCCAGAGGTGTAGCCAAGGAGGATGCTAGCATCGATCACTGGCTGAAAGGGCTGGCGCCCTCCACCGAGCTGCGTAAATGGTTTGGCCATGACCCGGACAAGTGGCCGGAGTTTCAGAACCGGTATCTGGAAGAGCTGAAGCAAGCGGAGGCTGAGGAAGATCTGCAGGCTTTTATGACACTCTTGGAAGACCACAAGCGGATCACGCTGGTATTCGCCGCCAAAGATACCGAACACAACAATGCGGTGGCGCTGCGGGAGTTTCTGTTAACCAATCGCCTGCCGTAACATTGAATGTATCCTCACTCCGCGGCAGGGCCCAGCAATCGCCGCTGCCAGTCTTCGATTTCGCCGTGGGCCAGGCGGTTTTTCGCAAGCTGGATCAGGTTGGGCGAGAGAGTGGTCAGGCTTGCCATGCCACGTAACGATTCCAGCTCCAGTGGCCGCTGGTAGAGTACTTCCAGCACCCGGCTCAGGGGCCAGTCGGAATTGTCTCTTTGCTCCAGTTGCAGGCTGTCGTGGGCGTGAATCATGCCTTCCTGCAGCACCCGATAGTACCACCCGGTACGCAGAGTCTCCTGAAACCGCCGGGACATATCGGCGATACCAAACCGGGTATTCAGCCGCCAGCAGGGCTGCCTGGGCTGAGATACCTGCAACCGCGCGTCGCCCAGCCGGAACACATCCCCCACACAGACATCGGACTCCGTTAGCCCTTCGGTGACCAGGTTTTCCCCAAAGGCGCCCGGTTGGCAGTGCCCGGCGGCGGGTTCGGGCAGGCCATTCTGCAGGCCCCGGTAGTGCTCCGAGGCGAAATGATGCAGGGCCTTTTCAGGGCCGCCGTGATGTCGTGGGTCGCCGTGTTCATCCTGCTCAAGGCCGGTTGTGGTGAGGAAGGCCTGATCCACCGGCTGTTTGTAGATGCCGGTTTCAACACCGCTGGTGGCCAGAGTCTGCAGGCGCCCGATGCGCAGTTGCAGCAGCTTGATCGGGCCGGGTTTGCGGGCGTGAGTCATCGTCAATGTCCTTGCTGCGGGTTTTGCCAACAGGCCCGAGCGCTTGGTGACATTGTCACTGAGCCGGGCGGGTAATGGCGATAAGCTTGGTTACAGGTTCCAGATTCCGGTCAGGGCGCCTGCGCTCAGAATCAGCGAGCCGCCGATTTCAGCAACAATCAGGGCCACCATAAAGCCGTGTACCAGCCAGCCTGGCAGGGAGGCTGTGCCTAGCCGGTGTGGCTTACGTAACTGGTTGCTGGTGTCGCGCAGAATGCCGTGGATTATGTAGGTGCCAATGGCCAGTGCGAAAAAGCTCAGGGCAGAAGCGGCCGCCAGGGTGTTCAGCCAATCCGGGTAAACACTGTAGCGGGTCAGCCAGGCCAGTAAGAGCGCGGCAAAGCTGTACATCAGGGAGCTGCGGTGGGCAATGTCCACATAGCGCGGTGCCGCAGCCCTGGGGCTTCGGGCCATGCAGGCGTACTTCCAGACACCGGTCAGCAGGCCGGTGATAAAGAAAAGCGCAGCGGCGCTGAGGCAGAGTTTTTCGGCCAGTGACATGAACACGTCCTGTTTTGGATAACGGGGATGGTTTAGGTTTTTATACCAACTTGGGAGATTGATTATGACGGTTAATGAAGGCCTTCGCCTGATGGCCGGGGTATTTACCCTGGTGTCGATCCTGCTTGCCCATTACGTAAGCCCTTACTGGTTATTGTTCACCGGCTTTATAGCACTCAATCTGATTCAGTCGGCGTTTACCAGATGGTGCCCGGCGATGATGATCTTGCGCAAGCTCGGGCTGCGGGATGCGTGATTCAGGCCTGGTTTGACCGGGTTCGGGGGTGTTGATCGGGGTTTGATCGCCGTGGTGAATGCGCAGGCTGTTGCCGAGCACACACAGGCTGCTCAGGGACATAGCCACTGCGGCGATCACCGGCTGCACCCAGCCTGCTACCGCCAGCGGCAGAGCCAGGCCGTTGTAGGCGATGGCCCACACCAGGTTCTGCCGCATCAGTCGCCGCGCCTGGCGGGCAAAATCGAGCGTGCTGGCAACGGTATCCAGGCCACCGGTAAGCTGCACCGCCGCGGCCGATTGGGCGGCCTCCGGGGCGGTGTTGATGGCGATGCCGATGCGGGCAGAAGCCAGCGCCAGGCCATCGTTCAGTCCATCGCCGATAAACGCGGTGGGGTAGTGATTCTGCAGGTTTTCGACAAACCGCAGTTTTTGCTCCGGTGACGCTTCGGATATCACCCTGGCTGGCGGTATGTTCAGGCGTTTTGCCAGCGCCAGGCTGGAGCGTCGGGTATCGCCACTGAGCATATAGATGGCGATGCCCCGGGCTTTTAGCTGCTTGACCAACCTGGCAGCCTCGGGATTCAGCCGTTCCTGAAAATCAATCCGGCCCGCGTACTGGCCATCGAAGGCCAGGTGCAGGCTCATGCCGGTATCTGCCAACTCTGGCAGGCTCACTCCCTGCTGTTCCAGCCAGCGACTTCGGCCAGCCAGTACCCGATGCTCGGCTAACCGCCAGAGGGTTCCCTGGCCGGGTATGGCGGTGCGGGTCCCCATGTCTTCGGGCAGGCTGGGGGCACCTTCCAGTGCCAGGCCCCGGGCCGTGGGATGGCTGGAGCCCTGCAGGGTATTGATGGCCAGTTGCAACAGGGCCTGAGGTGTCCAGCCGGGTTGTGGATGGCAGGCTGCGATGGCGGGGCGGTCGGTGGTGAGCGTGCCGGTTTTGTCGAAAACCACCACCTCAATATCAGCCGCCAACTCAAAGGCGGCTGGATCCTGCAACAAAATGCCCCGGGTCGCCAGCCGGGCATACCCCATCATTATCACCAATGGAATGGCCAGGCTCAGGGCGCAGGGGCAGCTGATGATCAGCACGGCCAGCCCCCGGGCCAGTGATTCGCCCGGCGCTGCTCCCTGAAACCAGGCCAGCACCACCGAGGCCAACGCTGCAACCACTACGGTGGGTAAAAGCACCCGGGCAATGCGATCGGTCAGCCGTTGCAGCGAAGTTTTCCGGCACAAGAGTTGATGTATGGCACGGGTAATACCATCGATTCGCCGCTGGCCGACCCCTGCGGTTACCTGGATTTGCGGGCAGCCCTCAATAACTACACAGCCAGCATACACCCGGTCGCCGGGCCGAACCGGGACGGGCTGGCTCTCGCCGGTGATCAGCGCAAAATCGATCAGTGCTTCGCCCGCGCCGATCTGGCCATCCAGGCAGAGCGGTTGCCCGGCCTCCGGCAGAATATGCATGCCCGGTGTTGCCTGGTCTGCCGGTATTTGCCGGCAACTGCCGTCGTCGAGAGTCACCGGGCTGCTGTTGCTCTGGCCCAGATAGCGGTGAATGATGTCGGTGGCCCGGCGCCGTACATTGGTATCCAGCAGCCGGGCAATCAGTTGAAAGGTAATCAGCATGACTGCCGCATCAAAGTAGACGTGGCTCTCGCCCTGGCTCAGGCGCCAGGCGGATAGCAGGGTGGCGGCCACCACCGCAAAGGTAATCAGGGTATCCAGCCCGGGCACGCCCATGCGCAGGGTGCGCCAGCCAGCCCGGTAGAAGTGGGCACCGGAGTAGGTGAGGACCGGCAGGGCGAACACGCCGCTGGCCAGAGCCAGTGGCCAGGTGGCTTCCGGTTCCACCAGCCCCAGCGGAGCCAGGTAAACCAGCAGTGCGGGCATCATGCACCACATCCCGAACACTACGGCAGCGGCCAGTCGCCACTGCAGTTTTTTTCGGGCCAGATCGACCCCCTGGCTATTGGCGTTCGGGGGCGCATCCTGCAGTCGATAACCCAGCCGGCGAACCACCTGCGCCAACGTTGCAACGCCGGTTTGAGTGGTATCCCAGCGCAACAGGGCGGTGCCGGCGGCAAAGTTGACGGCCGCATCCAGCACCCCCGGCTGGCGTTTGAGCAGGCTTTCCACCGCGGCTGCACAGCTGCCGCAGTACATGCCCCGAACGAACAGGATGGTGTCGTCTGGTTGTTGCTTGCTTGCTACGCCTGGCGCGTTCACATTAGGGGGCCTGATAGGTTTCCTTCAGTTCATCGGCTGACCAGGGTCCTCGCTCGCCAACGCCAGCCTGATGTTCCTCCACCTGGGCCCCGGTGATGGGTTCTGCCTGGTTTCCCCACTCCTGACGAATGTAACTGAGCACAGCGGCAATTTCGTCATTGCTCAGGGTGCCTTTGAACGCGGGCATCATGCCCTCGTAAGTCTGACCTTTTACCTCCACCGGGCCCTGCAGCCCGTCGTGAACAATAGCGATCGGAATATCGCGGGCTGCCACCACCCACTTGCTGCCGGCGAGCGGTGGAAAGGCTCCTGGCACACCCTGGCCATTAGCCTGATGGCAGGCTGCACACTGGGCATTGAACACGGTTTTTCCGTTGATGCCACTGCCGCCTTCGCCGCCAGCACTGCTGACGTTTACCTCTGGCGCCGTGCGGCTGTCGCCGCCCAGTAATGGCTTGCCGATGTTGTAGGCGTAGTAGCCCACCCCCCAGACAATCAGCACGGCAATCCACAGCAAAACGATCATCGGGGTCTTCCGCATCCCTTCTTCGGGTTCCGGGTTTTCTCTCTGGCGTGCGCGTTCGTTGTCGGTTATCACGGTGGCAGTTACTCCTGGGTCTTTTCAGGTTCGGGCAGCGTCGGTGCCGGATAGGTTCGATCCAGAGCCAGCAGATAGTCCACCAGGGCCAGCGCCTGTTCTGTGGGGACGATGTAGCCTTCTTCCGGAGCATAGGGTTCCGGCAAGCGGACGACCGTGTCGTCCTCACCCACCGAGCGAACCCAGCGGAACAGGAACCGGTAGGGTGGCATGATGCTGTCTTTCACCACCGCCTGCGGGTTATAAAGATGGAGCAGGTGCCAGTCTTTACTGGGCTGGCGGGCACCGATATTGAACAGATCCGGCCCGGTACGCATGGTGCCCAGCAGGTGGGGCGTGTCGTAGGCATAGTCGCCGGGCACAGACGGGCGGCCCCAGCCGCGGTCTTTGTCGCCGCTGGCGAAGGACGGATCGCGGGGCTGCTGGCTGTGGCAGTAAACGCAGCCATTGGCAATGTAGATTTGCCGCCCTTCGAGTTGCCGCTCGGTGTAGGGTTTCAAGTCTGGTGGCACCTGTTCTGCCGACATTTGCAGATAGGGCATAACCACCAGTGTCAGTGTGGCCAGCAGCAGAATCAGCGCGGCGCCGACCATGATTGCGAGTGCGCGTTTCATTGGCTTACCTCCCGGGCCGGATTACGAAACAGTGTGGGCTGGTCTTGCAGCCGGCCTTTTCGCAACAGCATGGCGACAAAATGGAACGCAAAAACGATGTGGCCAGCAGTCATCAGGCTGCCACCGATAGTTCTTGCTTCGAGGTAAGGCAGAGTCATTCTTACAATATCCATAAACGGTGTGTCGGCGGTGAGCAGTTCCACGCCCTGTTTCCAGCCACCAATGGTCAGAGACACCACGTAAATCAGGATGCCGATGCTTACCAGCCAGAAGTGCAGGGCAATCAACCGCCGCCACGGCCATTCCCAGTTCATCAGCCGGGGCATGATGAAATAGACCGCGCCAAACAGAATAAAACTGAGGAAGGCGTACATGCCCAGGTGGGCATGGGCCACGGTGTAATGCGTGAAGTGGGTGATCACGTTGACGCTGCGCAGGGCTTCCATGGAACCCTGTAACGACGACACCGTGTACATCAACGCGCCGATCCAGACAAACCGCAGCGTGGGTGAGTCTTTCAGCCGGTGAAAGTTGCCCATCATGGTGCCGTGGTGGTTGATGGCAACGGTGATCACCGGGATCGACATCATCACGCTGTGCACAATCGACAGGGTGACCAGCCAGGTGGGAATGGGGCCGCCCACCAGATGGTGAATACCCACCTGGCTGTAGAACAGCGCCAGCGACCAGAAACCGATCAGTGACAACTGATAGGAAATAATCGGCCGCCCGAGGATTTTAGGAATCATGTAGTAGGCGATGCCGATGCCAATGGGAGTTACCCAGAGCCCGAGCACGTTGTGAGCAAACCACCAGTTAACGGTGGCGCCCGAGGTGCCGGGAAAGACGTAAGGCAGGTTGGCGATCAGAAACAGGAACGGGAACCACACCAGTGCCGCCAGAAAGTACCAGCTGGTGACATAAAGGTGAGAGACTGTCCGTTGCTTAGCGGTCAGCAGCAGCGGCACAGCGGCGAGCGCACCACCGGCAACGAACAGCAAATCTACTTGCCAGGGAAATTCCAGCCATTCCTTGCCGTCGGACAGTCCCAGATTGATAGCCCCCAGCCCAAGCACCAGCCCGATGTTCCAGAGCACTGCGCCGATAACCGCAAAACGGCCACCGGCCAGGCGGGTTTTGAACAACCGCGGAATCAGAAAAAGGGCAATGGCAATCCCGGCCATGGAGGCCCAGCCATAGGTAACCGCATTCAGGTGCATGGGGCGAACCCGGCCGAAGGTCAGGAACTCGCTGTTGGCTAGCAGCTCCGGCATATGCATCTTGGCGGAGGACAGCAACCCGTAAGCGGAGCCAAGCAACAGCCAGAACACGCTGGACGATAGCCAGCTCAGCGTGGCCAGCCGGGACGATTGATCGGCATCGTAACGGGCCCGATATTCGGCATCCGACAGTTCCTGCTTTTGTCGTTGCGGTGCTTCTGCGGGGTCTTCTCCAATGCCTTCCTCGCCGGGCGAGAAGATCGTTCGGGCCGATTTCTGGCCGTGGCTGAACTGGTTGTTGGCGATCGACCAGATCAGCAGCAGCAAGCCGACGGTTGAGAGCAGGAAGGTGATGATCAGGAGAACGGCAATGGTGGGCGTCATAGATCTTCCCGATTAGATTTATTTAAAATGCGTTAATTTGACCGTGTTCAATGTGAGTGAAGCGGATGTGCCTGATAGACTCTTTCCAGCACAACCCGTGGTAACCATAAGATTAACCAGCGGAGGTATCGAGCGGTAAATTGATTCAGATCAATTTATCCTGGTCGTGAGGGTGATTTTTCGGGGAGAAGCGCTTTTTGATGATCATTTCTAGCACATAAGATGTATTGAAAATAAATCTATCGTAGTTCTTAATGTCGAGATGGTGGCCTTGGTGTTCGATTAAAGGAGCCGCCATTGGATGTCCAAATAACAAGAGATGAGATCAAGGAGCTTCAGATGACCCATCTAAAACGACAGTCATTGATGATACTGGCTGCTGTGCTGTTGGCGTTTCCCCTGGCTGGCCACGCCGAAGACGAAAAAAAGACCGACGTTTGGCTGCCGAGCCTGATCACCGAAACCCCGCAGCAAGGATTTGAACTGGCGATCAAGCTGTCCCGTATGGGGGTGAAAAGTACCCAGTCGAACAAGGAGGTGCTGTTTCGCGAGCGGGCCGAGTATTCCCAGGATGGTGAGGCACTGATCCACGCCTCAGAAGTGATTGCGGTGCACTTTCAGACCGTGGCTGCTGCCAATAACTACTGGAAATAAGACGCTGAGCACCCGGCCAGTACCGCGTCTGGCCGGGCCTGTCTCACACCCGTGTTTTTACCAGCATGGTCTTGATATGGCCAATGGCTTTCATCGGATTCAGGCCTTTCGGGCAGTAGGCGGTACAATTGCCGATGCCCCGACAGCGGAACACGCTGAACGGGTCTTCCAGTCGGGCCAGTCGTTCCTGGGCGGCGGTATCTCGGGAATCCACCAGAAAACGGTAGGCTTGTAACAGCCCGGAAGGCCCGATGTACTTTTCCGGGTTCCACCACCAGGACGGGCAAGCCGAGGTGCAACAGGCACACAGAATGCACTCGTACAGGCCGTCCAGTTTGGCCCGGTCTTCCGGGCTTTGCAGTCGCTCGATGGCCGGTGTCGGCTCATCATTAATCAGCCAGGGCTGCACCTTCTCGTACTGTTTGAAAAACAGCGACTGATCCACCACGAGATCCCGGATCACTGGCATACCCGGCAGTGGCCGAATCTCCAGCAGGTTCTTTTTGCCCAGTATATCGGCCACACGGGTGATGCAGCCGAGCCCGTTTCGACCGTTGATGTTCAGCCCGTCGGAACCGCACACGCCTTCCCGGCAGGAACGGCGGAATGTCAGCGTGGTGTCCTGGGTTTTCAGGTGTTCCAGCACATCCAACACCATCCGATTGCGGAAACTGGCGTCAACTTCGCTATCCTGATACCAGGGTACCGAGTCCTGTTCCGGGTTATAGCGGTAGATTCGTACCTTTAACGGCTCCATTGTGTTGCCCTCCTGAAATTCATTTATTTCAAGTGTGGGTTTAAACTCAGGATAGCAGATAGGCACACAGTCGATTTGATCGGTGTGTTTATTCTTGCAGCCCCTCAGCCAATGGCCTTGTGGGCAATGTCACCTTCCTTGCCTTTGAGCATGTAATCAAAGTAAAACGGCGGCAGAACTCGCTTCTTTACGTGCCAGTAGAATCGGGATTCCTTGAACGGGCTCAGGGGCAGCGTGGGCGTTACCTTACCGCCATAGATGAACTCGGCCAGCATAACGGTGCCATAGCCGGTCACTACCGGGCATGAGGTGTAGCCATCATAGCTGGCATCAAGACCACGGCCTGACAATCGGGCCAGTATGTTGGCAGCGGCAACCGGTGACTGTTTGCGAACGGCTGCAGCGGTTTTGGAGGTGGGCAGAGAGCTGGCATCACCCAGGCTGAATACGTTGTCGTAACGAACGTGTTGCATGGAATGCTGATCTACCTCTACCCAGCCTTCGGCATTGGCCAGGGCACTGTTCCGGATAAAGTCCGGCGCGCACTGTGGCGGTGTAACATGCAGAAAGTCGAAGTTCTCTTTCACCTCGCTGACTTCGCCGGCGCTGTTGGTGAAACGGAAGGTGGCAACCTTGTTCTCGCCGTCAACGGCAACCAGATTGTGGTTCATCAGCAATCCGACATTATGTCGTTTGGCGACCTGAGTCAGGGGTGGAACGAAATCGGGCACGCTGAACAGCGCACCACCGGCTGCGTAGAATTTCAGTTCGCTGCTGCCGCTGAGGCCTTTTTTGCGCACATAATCTGCTGCAAGGTAGGCGATTTTCTGGGGGGCACCGGCACATTTGATGGGTGCTGGTGGTTGAGTAAACAGGGCTTTGCCGCCCTGGAATGCCTTCAGGCATTGCCAGGTGTATTCCGCCATTGCCGGGTCGTAATTACTGCAGACGCCGTTGCGCCCGATTGCGTCTCGCAGGCCTTCCACTCCGTCCCAGTTCAGTTTCAGGCCCGGTGTCACTACCAGAATGTCGTAAGCCAGTTTGCGGCCATCCGAGAGCAGCAGGGTGTTGGTGTCAGGCTGCAATTCGGTAACCGCAGCTCTTACCCAGCGGGCGTTGTCTGGCAGGGTTTCGGCCTGGGGGCGGGCCGTTTTGGCAAGCGAATAGGCTCCGCCGCCCACCAGAGTGAATGCGGGCTGGTAATAATGAACATCGCTGGGCTCAACAATCGCAACGTCCAGCCCCGGGCGCTGGCGGAGTAGCGAGGCGGCAACGCTGGTGCCGGCGGCGCCGGCGCCGATAACAACGACGGTGTGATGCTGGGTAGTCTCCGGTTTGGCCATAATGCTATTCCACTTGTCGGTTTTATAGACTAAAAAGTTTGGAAGGAAGCATAAATCTAAAACCAAATATCATAGAATGATCGAAGTCATCTCCGGCTTATTATTTTTGAATATGCTTAAACCTATGTAAAAACAAATGTTTAATATGTAAATCGATAAATTGGATAACTAAAATAAAAATAATCTGATTTATCGGGGTTGTGTTAGCTTCCTAGAGTGCCCGTGACATTTTCGGCTCAGCCCGGGTAGGTCCCGTGGGGCCATTAACGATGTGTTTCGGTGGTTTTTCATGACAAACAATCTCAGTTCATCTCCGCTGTCTGCAGAGCAGCAGCAACGCCTGGGCCAGTTACTGGCTGAGCTTGGCTCTGATCAGATTTACTGGCTTGCCGGGTACCTGGCAGGCTATTGCTTTTCCAACTCCCCGTCAGCAACCGCGTCTCAAGCTTCAGCTGTCGGTGGCCGCGAGTTGACCATCCTCTTCGGTTCGCAGACCGGCAACGCCGAAGGCGTGGCGGAGCAACTGGCGGTCCGGGCGGCGGAGAAAGGCGTAGCCGCAAAAGTTGTTGATCTCGCAGACTACAAGCCCAAGCAGCTCAAGCAGGCACAGTTCCTGGCACTGGTGACATCCACCCAGGGTGAGGGCGATCCCCCCGACAACGCTCTGGATTTCCACGAATTCCTGATGGGCAAGAAGGCCCCGAAACTGGATCAGTTGCGCTATAGCGTGCTGGGGCTCGGGGATTCCAGTTACCAGCATTTCTGCCAGACCGGCAGGGATTTTGATCAGCGTTTGGCGGAGCTGGGGGCCTCCAGGCTGGCCGAACGTGTTGATTGTGATGTGGATTATGAAGACCTGGCAGAACAGTGGATTGAGCGAGTGCTTGAGGCCGTTGCGTCTGAGGCCGGCGCTTCCCAGCCGGTCGCCTCTGCCACAACGGCCGTTGGTTCGACAGCCGCATCGCTCTATAGCCGAAAAAACCCGTTTCAAGCGACGATCCTGACCAACCAGCTGTTGAATGGCCGGGGTTCTGACAAGGAAGTTCGGCATATAGAGTTTTCCCTGGAAGATTCGGGGCTGCAGTACAAGCCGGGCGATGCCCTGGCGGTGTGTCCGGAAAACAGCCCGGCACTGGTGTCACAACTGTTGTCAGCACTGGACTTTGACAGTGAAGCCCCGGTGGACATCAATGGCGTGGCCGGTACTCTGGGCGAGGCCCTGGCCCGGCACCGTGAGATCACCCTGCTGACGCCACCACTGATCAAACAGTGGGCAGAGCTGGCGGGTCAGGAGGAGTTGAGCGCCCTGGCCGACAACGCTGGCGAGCTCCGGGACTGGACGGGGGGGCGGGATCTGCTGGATCTGGTTCAACGCTGGCCAGTGCCATCACTGCAGCCGCAGCAACTGGTGAACCTGTTGCGCAAGTTGCCACCGCGGCTGTACTCCATCAGCTCCAGCCAGGCCGCTGAGGAAGATGAGGTCCATATTACCGTCGCCGCCGTGCGCTATCGCAGCCACGAACGGGATCGTGAAGGCGTGGCTTCCACCTGGCTGGCAGACCGCCTGGAAGAGGGCGCTACCGTGCCCGTATACATCGACCCGAACAAGAACTTTGCACTGCCGGACAACGATGAGGCTCCGATCATCATGGTCGGCCCCGGTACCGGCGTGGCACCCTTTCGGGCCTTCATGCAGGAGCGGGAAGAACGGGGGGCAACGGGAGATAACTGGCTGATTTTCGGTGACCGCCGCTTTCGCAGCGACTTCCTGTACCAGAGTGAATGGCTGAAGTGGCGCCGGGATGGCCTGTTGACCCGGCTGGATGTGGCCTTTTCAAGGGATCAGCAGGAAAAGCGTTATGTTCAGCATTGCCTGCGGGAGCAGGGGGCAGAAGTCTGGGCCTGGCTTGAGCGCGGCGCCAGCCTGTATGTTTGCGGTGATGCCGAGCGCATGGCACCGGATGTCCATCAGGCACTGCTTGATATTGTTTGTGAGCAGGGCTGCAAAACTGCAGAGCAGGCTGAAGATTACCTGCGCCAATTGAACCGGGATAAACGTTACCAGCGGGATGTGTACTGATGAGTGAGAAACTGCCAGAAGCCGAGATAATCAAGCGCGAGAGCGACTACCTCCGGGGCACTATCCTGGAAGGTCTGCAAGACCGGGCCACCGGAGCCTTGCCGGAGGATGACACCAAACTGACCAAATTCCACGGCAGTTACCAGCAGGATGACCGTGATCTGCGGGACGAACGCCGGCGCCAGAAGCTGGAGCCTTTGTATCAGTTCATGGTGCGCCTGCGCCTGCCGGGTGGGGTGCTGTCCAGCCAGCAGTGGCTGGGGCTGGACCGGATTGCCGATGAGTGTGCCAATTCCACTCTGCGGCTGACCACCCGCCAGACCTTCCAGTTCCACGGTGTGTTCAAGGAAAAAATGCAGACCTTCATGAGAATGGTCAACGAACTGGGGCTGGATACCCGGGGCGCCTGTGGCGACGTCAATCGCAACGTGATCAGCAACGTCAATCCGCAGCTGTCCCACCTGCACCGGGAGATTCACGAACTGTCCCTGGCCATCAGTGACCGCCTGCGCTGGCGCTCCGGTGCCTATGGTGAAGTGTGGCTGGGCGAAGAACGAGTGGCAGCCCTGGGGGAAGAGGAAGAGCCGTTCTACGGCTACAAATACCTGCCCCGGAAATTCAAGATAGCCCTGGCCATTCCGCCGGAGAATGACTGCGATGTATTCGCCAACGACATCGGCCTGATTGCCATTGTCGAGGATAACCGGATACAGGGCTTCAACCTGGTGGTTGGCGGAGGCATGGGGCTCACCTATGGCGATCCGGCAACTTACCCACGGCTGGCGACCATGGCCGGGTATGTGCCTAAAGACCAGATAGTGGATGCCTGTCAGGCCATCTGTGCCATCCAGCGGGATTTCGGAGATCGCACCAACCGCGCCCATGCCCGCTTCAAGTACACCATTGATGACCATGGCATGGACTGGTTCCGGGAAAAGTTTCAGGAATACCATGGCCAGGCTTTTGAGAAGCCCCGCAGTTTCAGTCTGAGCAGTAATGGCGACCGGTTTGGCTGGGTAGAGGGCGAAGACGGGCTGCAACACCTGACCCTGCTGATTCCCACGGGCCGGGTGGCGGATACAGAAGAGGGCGGCCAGATACGCACAGCGTTGCGCAAGATTGCCGAGCTTCACTCGGGTAATTTCCGGATTACCTGCAACCAGAATCTGGTGATTGCCGGGGTCTCCGCTGAGCAGCGGCCTGCCATTGATGCGCTGGTGGAAGAGTACGGCCTGGATGCCGGCAACCGCAGCACACCCCTGCGCCAGCACTCCATGGCTTGCGTTGCCTTCCCGACCTGCGGCCTGGCCATGGCCGAATCCGAGCGTTTTCTGCCGGGGTTTATTGATCAGATTGAACGCTTGATGGCCGATGAGGGGCTGGAACCAGACGCTATCAACATCCGGGTAACCGGCTGCCCCAATGGCTGTGCCCGGCCCTACCTGGGCGAAATTGCCCTCACCGGCAAGGCTATTGGCAAATACAACCTGTACCTGGGGGCGGACTTTGCGGGCCAGCGGATGAACCGGCTGTACCGTGAAAACATTGATGTTGATACGGTTCTCGCCGAATTGCGGCCGCTGTTCCGTGTCTACCGGGAGCAACGCCAGGCGGGAGAGCATTTTGGCGATTTTCTGGTGCGCACCGGGGTGGTTGAAGCCGAGCGTACGCCGGCTATGCTCCATGAAGCGCTGAAATAACTCTGGAGATGATCAATGGATACCCCGGAGAGTCTGGAATGGCAAAGGCTTGCTTTTGTTGAGAACCGTGATGGTATGGCAGCGGCGTTGACCTTCGCACGGCAGGGTGTTGCCCAGTATGCGTCTGCCCTTCGGGAGTCGGATTCCGGTGGCAACCAATACGGTGCCGCTTTTCGGGAAAGCCTGCTGGCCTCTATCCGGGTGTACCGGGAGTATCTTCAGAAAAACGAAACCCCGGCTTGACCGGGGTTTCATGCGGACCGTAAGCGTTGGTGGTGCGTCGTTAGTACATTTCCAGCCGCCCAATATCCCTGGA
>Ga0209075_1003173_pt1 | contig 13892 bp, 9 predicted proteins | sample Stecom2011_FD_187523 | JGI IMG/M metagenome (GOLD analysis project Ga0209075, IMG submission 187523) | Agricultural soil microbial communities from Utah to study Nitrogen management - Steer compost 2011 (SPAdes) (version 2) | ecosystem: Environmental > Terrestrial > Soil > Agricultural land... | reverse complement strand
GTATGTAATTTCCGGGAACTAAACCTTCTATGACAACCTCGTTCCGTTGATCTGTATAGATAACTTGTGAAGGGGTTGTGTCGGTAGTCAGTGACCAGAAAAATTCCGTAGTAGGCCATTGTGGGAGTGTAAAACGATTTTGGCTACCCAAACATATTACAGGGTCTCCTTTTATTTTTGCTTTACTTAGAATTACGGGAACTTTTTCAGTAATCCAATAAGGACAACCGCATTCTGAACGATAATGTACGTAACCAAATCCTTCTTCAGGATCAATATCATCCCATACTACTTCTACAAAATTATAGCCATTACCACCTGCAATAATATGTCCTCCTTCTATTTGCCATATACCTCCACATTCATCACTTGCCGTATAAGTAGCTTTATCTCCCTCACATACTACTGATGGGCAAGAGATGTCTACTGTCATTTTTTCGGTAATAATTATATCCATCTTATACGTAGAGCTACAATTACATTTGTTAATTACAGTAAGCTGAACTGTATAAGTGCCCGGGTTAGAATAACTATGTGTGGGCTCAAATTCTGATGAAAAATTGTCGTTGGAACCAGGATCTCCAAAATCCCAGAGATAATGTATGATTTCTGTTCCACCATTTTCAAAAGATAAATTATCGAAAACAATTGGGGTTTCCATACAAAAGACAGGTTCGGCTAAGGTCTCTACCTCAAAATAAGCTTTAGGACTATTAATGATGTCTACACACATCGTATAGGTTTTCACTGTGTTGTCTGCATAAGTAATGGTTACCGTAATCGAACCATCTCCCGCCCCTCCCCATTGCACTCTAGCTTTGTGAGGGCTAGTCCAAACGTTCTGAACAACCCCTCCTGTAGCCTGCCAATTTACAGATACAATATTACTGCCCTCTATAAAATAGTGTACTTGGCTACCCTCACATACTCTAATACAAGGGGCATCTTCAATGTTCTCTATGAATTCAAGTTTTCGTTTGGGGTCTCCAACATAATCGAATTCAATACAACCTACTGAGCTGTCCCAATACATATACGTATCGGTTTGGGCAAAGCCTATACCGCTCAGCATAAACAATATTACCATTACAAGCCTTTTGACTATAGGCAAGAAGGTAGATTTTTTTGGAACGGCATCTGTAATACCGTTAGTCTTTCTTCCTTTATAGGAGCAAGAACTTTTGTTGAAGTTAGATAACAATACTTCCATAATTTAATAGTTTTAGATTTGGTTAATAAGTAAATCACCTCGAGTTTCCTCGTCCAGACCTCTTATAGAGCAAGGCTTTTAAAGAGACTGTAGTTCTTTAACAAATTGCAGGCGTGCAATGGCTTGGTTGCAGCCGTCCAACCTGTTGATTGCAGGCGTGCAGTTAATGAGTTGCACGTCTACAATTACCCTAACACAAGGCTGTTTTTATTCCCGCCTTTCAAAACCGGCATTTTTCATAGCGTTTACAATGCGGTTTCCGGGCTTATACAACACCTTGATTCCTCTGATATGGCTTTTTGCAATAAAATCCTGCTTGTTGTTTACTCCTTCACTACTAATTCGTGGGTAAAGAGTTCCCAATTTTTCAAGCCTTACGATTTTGCTGTCTGCCAGAGCATCCTGAACCACATTCTCAAGAGCGACAATTACTCCCTTGATGTCTGCTTCACTCAAAGCACTGAACTTTTCGATAGCTTTTACCAAATCATCAACGCTCATTTCGCCATCTGTAACTACAGAGGCATACCACTTTTTGGTGCCACCACCGGTAACACCAGGCTCACCCTTTTGAGTAAGTTTGTACTTAATAGACATAGTATAAAAAATTTAAGGTTACGTGTTATGGTGACATTTCATCAGGCACTTTATCTTCTGTCTGTTGCCGGATAAATACTTGTACTACTACAGCCATAACAATGGCTTTGCTAGTATTTTCTTTCATACCCATCAAGACTGCTTTGATAATATTGCCGTTTTGATCGTTCCAATCTCTGTCATCTCCGTTATCTAAATCATATCTCATAATACTACAGCAACTCAATAGCTTTTCTTTAACATCCATACTCAAGTCTGAATTTTGTAAAATTTGTGTTTCGAACTCTATCAGCGAAGCATAAACTTCATCTGAGGACATATTTACTTGAAGGATATTATACAGCAATAAACCAAACTGTTGTACGGTATAATCCCAGTCTAATTGATAGATACATTCGTCAATAGAAACATCCGGATTAAGAATAACATCTCTAATTATTATCGGATCTATAGGAGTATAAGTTCCGGCTAATTCGCTATAAATAGCTGACTGTTCGATTATTTTTTCAACTTCTGTAATGATTCTATTTATATCATAAACAGAATCAGAATGTATCGACTTATAATCATGATAAATCCGGCTAAATAACATACCTGTTTCATCATAGGGGTTGCTGGCATTTTCTCTCCACACTAGATGTGTTTGAATTCCAGTATCGAATATTTCGTCTGAGTTGCAGCCTATAAACAATGGTGTTAAACTCAAACCTAAAAAAGAGCAAAGAAGAAGGCGGAATATTCTCATAATTTGGGGGAGTGTTTTTTGAGGTTTATGCGGGTGAAATTAGAATTTGCCCCTTCCTTTAACAAACAGTTGATGGGAAATATTCGGAAAAATTCCGAATATTTCCCATCAAAAAAACCAGGCTAAAACACTATATAACAACAAATTAACTCATAGCAGACTGTTAAAATGACTGTTTAAAAAAAACACGATGAAAAATTGTGTTGCTTTGTTGATTTTTAACTTTTTTTTATACCTTTATACACATCAAAAGTATAATACCTATTTTGTTTCAACCTAAATTTCTATCTAAGATGAGGTACTTTATGAAGATTTATATACTTTTTTTAATTGGATTATTAAGTGTCACTGCTCTTGCCGCAGTGCCTACAGATACGCTTCAAAACAAAACGCTAAGCGAATTAGACTCCCATATTGATACTTTTATGAAAGTGAAAGATACTACGAACGCCATGCGATGTTTTCGTATCTATACTCGTAAAGCCCAAGCAACAAACGATACAGAAGCCTTAGTCCACATCTACCGAAGTATGGCTATTTGGCAATCTGAATTTGACAAAAAACTCCAATATGCAGATAGCGCCATTGCCATAGCTCAGCATGCTAATAACAATGAACTTATGGGTAGTGCTATCTATACCAAAGGCGTGGTTTATTATAAATACAATGATTGGGCTAAAACTTTAGAACATTACGTATTAGCTAATGAATACTTTAAACACACTCACAATCAATATCTCATACATAAAGTAAAATACGGAATCGGGCAAGCTCACTATAGTCTTGGGAATTATGAAGAAGCAATGTTGGCTTTGGAGTCTTGTATAAATTATTTTGGTAGTCAGAATGACAACAGTCATAAAAGAGGATTGTTGAGTTCGCTCCATATGTATGGTATTGTTCAGAACCGAGCCGGCCATTACAGGAAATGCTCAGAGATCAATGCTTTAGGAATTCAGAAATGCAAGGAATTTAAAAATAAAGAAATGGAAATTTTATTTCTAAATTCTGAAGCTTTAAATAAATATAGTCTAAAGTTGTATCGAGAATCTATTGACGAGCTGGAAAAAAACCTTCCTTATCTTATTGAGCAAGAAAACGAAAGACAAGAGATGTTGTCGTGGTTTTTTATGGGGAAAAATTACGTTGCCCTAGGAGACCATAAAAAGGCTATATATTGTTTTGAAAAAGTAGACTCTCTGTTTGCTCAGACAAATTACCTTAGAGACGACATGGCCGAAAACTATTATTATTTGATAGAAGACGCTCAGCGCAACAAAAATCTTAAAAGCGAACTTTATTATACCAATCGCCTTATTGATGCCGAAAAGTTGCTCAGCGCACAGTATAAAGATATTGCCGTTAGAATACAGAAATACGATACAGATGTCCTTTTGGCTACTAAAGCTCGGATAGAAAATGCCCTCAGACAAAAAGAAGCTCGAAACAAATGGTTAGTTTTCGGAATCTCTATAATTTCTTTGAGTATGCTAATATTGCTCATGCGGCACATCAAAGAAAAAAGGAAGTTTGAAATACTTTACAGACAATTTATAGAAGCTCAAAAAGAACGAAGTAAACTAGCCTTAGAATTGCATTTTGAAAGTATCAAGGTAAAATCCAATGCTTCGGGGCTCGAACTCAAAGAGGAGACTGTTGCAAAAATTCTGAAAAAACTAGAGCAGTTTGAACTCAACAAGGAATTCTTAAAAGAGGACCTCACCATGGCGAAGCTCGCTAAAGCCATGAAAACCAATGTGAAATACCTATCGAAAGTCATTCAAGACTATAAACACAAAGATTATGTGCGCTACATAAATGATTTAAGAATCGATTACCTTACAGAGATGCTCAAATCTCCGAAATATCAAAACTACTCTATTGAAGGCTATGCCAAGGAATTAGGCTTTAGTTCTACGAAAGGATTCAATAGAGCTTTTGAAGAGTCTACCGGAATGAAGTTCTCATTGTTTCTGAAAAAGTACCAGAAAGAAAATTACGAGCATTTGGCTAATACGGCTTAGTGCCTCACTGTTTACTTAAGTCTATCCAGGTCTCTTTTTACATCGCGTTCTTTTATGGAAGCGCGCTTGTCATAGAGTTTTTTACCTCTACAAAGGGCAATATCAACTTTGGCTAAACCTTTATCGTTGATGAAAAGACGAAGCGGAACAATCGTAAGTCCTTTGTTTTGAACACTTCGTTCCAAAGACCTCAATTCTTTTTTTGTTAATAACAGCTTTCGTTGGCTTTTGGCTTTGTGATTGTAGTGTGTGCCAAAAGAATACTCTTCGATATGACTGTTAATCATAAAGAGTTCCCCATTCGAAAACTCACAAAAACTGTCGGCAATTTGAGCCTTTCCTAAACGGATGGATTTGATTTCCGTTCCGGTAAGCACAATTCCGGCCGTATATTGTTCGATAATTTCGTATTCGAACTTTGCTCTTTTGTTGAGTATGTTAACTGTTTTTTGCATAAGAACAGCAAAGTTAAAACAATTCAATTGTTTTAGGTAATATCTGCTCAAAATATTTGTAGTGAAACCGCACCATTCTATGTTGACCTGTTAGATATCAACAGCTTACGAACAGTTTTATCAACTAAATGGAAGAAAAATGTTAAGAACTTACTCCCAACCTCCGCCTAGGCTTCGATAGAGTTCGACATTGGCTAGTAGTAACTTCATTTTTACGTTGGCGAGGTTCAGTTCGCTATCAAGAGCATTACTTTGAGCGGTCAAAACCTCCAGATAGTTAGCCAAACCACTTTTAAACAATAGCAAAGCACTTCTCACACTTTGTTGAGCAATCTGTAAACGTTCGTTTACGATTCGGTACTCTTCTTTTAGTTTCTCTACGGCAATCAGCGCATCCGAAACTTCGCCTACAGCCGTAATAATTTTTTGTCGGAAGTCCAGTTCTGCCCTTTCGATTTGAAGCAGACTAATGTTGTGATTTGTCTTTAATTTTCTTTGTTCAAAAATAGGTTGCAGAATCGAACCGCTCAACCACAACAACCCGGAATCTACGGGATTGAATACATCTTTTAAAAACATAGCATCGAGCCCCAAGCTGGCATTAAGCGTAATAGACGGATACTTTCTGGCTTGAGCAATTCCTGCTTTGGCATAAGTCGCCATCAACACATATTCTGCAGCAGCAATATCGGGCCTATTGGTGATGAGTTCGAAAGGCACACCGGCGCCATACAAGGTCTCGGGCTGTATTTCTTCTATCCAAAAATCAATTTCTATGGGCTGTGGGAATCTACCCAATAAACTGTTCAGATAGTTTTCTTCTTGAAGGTATTCTTTTTCGATTTGAGGAATAAAAGTCTCGGCCTTTAACTTCTGCAATTGCACCTGTTGGACGGCCAGAAGCGTTACCTCTCCGGCATCATATTGCAGCTTTAAGACCTCTAAAGTGTTGTTGTTGAGTTCTAGGTTAGACTTGGCTATTCCCAGCTGAGATTTGAGCATCAGGAGTTTGTAATAAGAGGCAGCAATTTCGGCCACCAAATAGGTTTGCATGGCTTTACGGGTCTCTTCGGTTTGGTAGTATTCCGCCAAAGCGAGTTCTCGTTGACGCGCCATTTTGCCCCAAATGTCAATTTCCCAACTCGTTCCTACTCTGGCGAAGTGTTGTACTTTTTGAGTGTATAAACTCGACGGGGCTTTTTCGTCTGTATAATACTTCGAAGCAGGGCTCGAATAATAGTTTTCTGAAAAATACTCTCTGATATAACCTGCTTGCCCCGAAACCGAAGGCAGGCGATTCATTTTGGCTTGTTTTAGGCCTTCCATTTCTATCAAAATGTCATACGAAGCCTTTTTCAGAGACAAATTATGGGCAATAGCCGTATCAATAAACGAGATGAGCAAGGAATCTTTAAAGAATTCTTTCCACTTTAGGGAACCTGTGAAAATACTATCCGGAACCACTATATTGACCGAAGCCAACGTATCATTGTCTTTACCCACATAGAACGACTCCGGTAAATCCAATTCCGGACGTTGATAGTCTTTACCGGTCTTGCAAGCGGCAAAAAACACTAGGGTGATAAAAAACAACCAATATTTTTTCATGAATTCTAATTTTAAAGCTAATTACATCGTTTCCTCTTCGATTACCTCATTTTCTTTGGTTGTGAGGGTAAACTTTTCGTGCAACATCTGGAAAAACCAGAGCAAAACCGGAACAAAAAACACTCCGAGGATTACTCCGAACAACATCCCTCCGGCAGCGGCAATACTCACGGAACGATTTCCTTGAGCCGATGAACCTACGGTAAACATCAGCGGAATAAGCCCTGCGACAAAGGCAAAAGAGGTCATAATAATAGGTCTGATTCGTTGACGAGCAGCCTCTGTAATCGCCAGAACCAAGTCTAATCCTTCTTTGCGTTTTTGTTGTGCAAACTCTACGATCAGAATGGCATTTTTGGCTAAGAGCCCAATGAGCATAATAATCCCGACCTGAACATAGATGTTGTTGTTGATTCCGGCCAAGTTTATGGCTATAAATACACCTACCAATCCGCACGGAACGGAAAGCAAAACGGGGAGCGGTAGCCAAAAGCTCTCGTACTGAGCGGCCAAGATAAAATATACAAGCACAATGCTCAACACAAAAATCAAGACCGTTTCTGAGCCTGACTTCTTCTCCTCTAAACTCATGGCTGTCCATTCGTAGCTATAACTGGCCGGAAGTTTCTCTTTGGCTACTCTTTCAATCGTAGCCATCACATCTCCGGAGCTGTAGCCTTTATTAGGTGTTACATTAATGCTAATCGAATTAAACAGGTTATATCGAGTTACGATTTCCGGCCCGTACACTCGTTCCAGCTTAACCAGGGTGTTCACGGGAACCATTTCTCCGCTAGTACTTTTCACAAAAATGGAGTTGATGGATTGAGGGTCTTCGCGGAACTGAAAATCGGATTGGGCATACACGCGATACTGTCTTCCGAAACGATTGAAATCACCGGCCTGAACCCTTCCGTAATACGACTGGATGGTTCGCATCATTTCTTTGACACTCACCCCCAAAGCCTTTGCCTTTTTGTAGTCGATATTGATTTTGTATTGAGGGAAATTCGCATCAAAAGACGTAAAAGCATTGGCAATTTCCTTTTGTTGGTTTAGATAGATGATAAAGTCATTGGCAATCTGGTTAAAATCCGAAAACGAACCTTCTACCCTATCTTGTAGGACAAATTCCACTCCGTTGAAGTCACCGAACCCTTGCACCGAAGGTTTCGAAAAAACGTTGATTTTTGCTCGTTCTACTAGCTGTAACTTTTCTCTAAGGTCTGTGATAATATCGTTGATGTCCTTAATGTTTCCTCTTTCTTTTTTGGGTTTCAGGTTAATGTATCCCATCGCAAACGAAGGACTATTGGTAGCATCTACCACATTATATCCCGACACACTGTTTACGCTCACCACCGCCGGATGAGCTTGAATAATGGAATCTGCAACCTTTAGAGCCGTTGTGGTTCTGTAGAGCGACGACCCCGGAGGCATGGCTAACGAATAGGACAAAAAGCTATCGTCTTCTGAAGGTATAAATGCCTTGGAAGTTGTCTGAAACAAATAAATCGTTGCCCCATAAATAAGGAGCAAAGCTCCTAAAGCGTACCACTTGCGTCTGAGAAGCCATTGTAAGCCTATTACATATTTAGACGTGAAGTACAAAAATCCGGTATTAAAAGTTTTAAAGAATCGCTGTTGAGCGATTTTACCTCTTCTCACACTTCGTAACTGTTTTAAGCTCTGGATGCTTTGCGGGACTTCTCGTTTTCTTTTCTTATAAAACAAAACGGTCAACACCGGGCTCAATGTCAAAGCATTTACAGCCGAGATCAGTATGGCAAAAACAATCGTATAAGCAAATTGCTCATAAAATATTCCAACCGGGCCACTCATAAGCCCCACCGGAATAAAGACCGCACACATCACAATGGTAATGGAGATAATAGCACCTTTGATTTCTTTCATGGCAGCCAAAGTAGCTTGTTTGGCGGTCATGGCATGATGTACCATCTTATCGTGTATGGCCTCGACCACAATAATCGCATCATCGACCACTATCCCGATAGAAAGTACCAAAGCAAACATCGTCAGTACGTTTATTGAGAAGCCCATCAGGTTTAAGAAGAAAAACGTTCCGATGAGTGATACGGGAACCGTAATAGCCGGGATAAGAGTAAACTTAAAGTTTTGCAAGAAGATAAACACGACTAAAAACACTAATAAAAAGGCCTCCCACATAGTGCTTTTCACCTGATTGATAGAATCGTCTATTTGGTCTTTAACGCTATAGGAAATGTCGTATGAAATGCCTTTAGGAAAGTATTGTGCTGCGTTTTCGAGCACTTCTCGAATTCTCTCGTCAATTTCCTTTGCGTTGGAATTACTCGTCTGAGAAATATTGATTGTCACCCCCGGATTGCCATTAACGGTGTTATCACTACCGTAGTTAGAAGAACCGAACTCTACCCGAGCTACATCTCTAAGGTGAAGTAAAGAACCGTCACTATGAGCCTTAATAACCAAATCGTTATACTCTTCGGGGTCGCTAAAACGGCCGGAATGCTTTAGAACCGCCTCGAAAATCTCTTCTGAATTCTCACCAAACTTTCCGGGAGCCGATTCAAAGTTCTGATCTTTCATCTGAGCGATTACTTCCTGAGGGGTGAGTTTGTATAGGGCCAGCTTTTCAGGATCAAACCAAATTCTCATGGAATAGTCTCGACCTCCTAAGAGTTGGGCATTAGCCACCCCTTCGACCCGCAAGAGATCACGGATGACATTGATACGTGCATAGGCTTGTAGAAAGGTTTCGTCATAAGTACTCTCGGGACTATCGCTAAAAATATTGATAGTCATGATATTTCCGCTCTGTCGTTTCACAACCGAAATTCCGGCTTCGTTAACCTCTGGGGGAATTCTGTTGGTCACGCGAGAAATTCTGTTTTGAATATCAACAGCTGCAATATCCGGGTCGGTTCCTGCTTTAAAGAATACGGAAATAGTTCCAGAACCCGAGTTATTGGCTATCGAACGGATATAGGTCATATTCTCGACGCCGTTGATGGCCTCTTCGAGAGGTAATAATACGGAACTGGCAACCGTTTCTGCGTTCCCTCCGGGATACGACACCGTGACACTCACACTCGGAGGAGCAATTTCAGGGAAGCGGCTCACCGGCAGTTTGAGCAATCCCACCAAACCAAACACCACCAATAATATGGAGACAACTAAAGCTAATACGGGTCTGTCGATTATCTTTTTAATCATATTGTCTTAGTTTAAGCGGCCTTTGGCGATAGGTTTAACTTTGATTCCGTCTGTGACTTTATCTAATCCGGAAAGCACAATTCTGTCTCCTGCAGATAAGTTTTTATCACTTACTATATATCTCTTTTCGGTCACTCCTTCGATGGTGATTTCACGTCTTTCCGCAATATTATCGTCATTCAACACGAATACAAACACCTTATCCTGAATAGAAACCGTTGCTTCTTGAGGAACCAGAATCACATCGGGGTGGACTTGTTCTATAATCACTTTTCCCGTATTTCCTAAACGCAAGACAGCGTCAGGATTAGGAAATTTGGCCCTAAGGGTAATCGAACCCGTAGAGCGGTTAATTTGCCCTAAATCGGCTTCTATAACCCCCGTATGTTCGTATACCGTATCATCGGCCAATACCAATTTTACATCGGAATTGATTTTTTTGGAAGTAGAATCGTTTTTCATTTTTTCGTAGAAAAGAAAATCTGATTCGCTCATCGAGAAGTATACATACACCTCATGTACGTCTGAAAGAATAGTCAAGGGCTCTGACCCACCTTTGGTAGCCAAGTTCCCCACCCTTTTCGGAATACGTCCTACATAACCGTCTACGGGAGCTTTAATCTTGGTAAACTCCAGATTAATTCTCATAGAAGCAGCCTGAGCCTCTGCTTTTGACAGCGAAGCTTGAGCCACTTGATAGTCGGCTTGGGCGTTTTGTAGGCGTACTTCAGAAATCACTTCGTTCTGAACAAGAGGAGTCAAACGGTCTACTTCGGTTTGAGCTTTACTGAGCTTGGCTTTCTCTAGAGCAATATTGGCCATAGCATTTTTCAAAGCCTCTTGATAAGGTTGGTCATTGATTTTGAAAAGCAGTTGTCCTTTTTTGACGAATTCACCTTCGTCTACATAGATTTCCTCTAATATACCTTCTACTTGTGGGCGAATCTCAACATTCACAATCCCTTCGATAGACCCCAAATAAGGGTAAGAAACATTGGCTGTTTCTTTCAATAGAGTAATAACAGGCAAGGGAACACCTTCGTCCTCCGGTTCTTTTTCTCTACATGAAGCTAAAAAAAGGAAAGATAAAAGCAAAGACACAGCTCCAAGGCTTTTCACTTTTGATACATAAAAGAATAAATGCGACATAGATGGTATACGAAATTATTATTAAATAGTCCGAAGGGAAAAGGGCAAGAATAATACCAAACCTATTTAAGCCTGTTTTGAGCTGATTTAAATGTCAAAAATGTGGAATAACTGTGTGGAATGTGAAAAATGTACTCAAAATCAAATCTAAACAAATAACATTTCGCTAACGTTTGCACAACGAATGTTTAACATACAGAAAGTTATCTTTACGATGTTTTCATAGCAGTACGTTTTAAAGTGGTTAATGTTAATGAAAAAAGCGGGCACTTAACAGTCCCGCTTTTTAATTTTACTCGAATTTGAGAATTAAATATTCTTTAAATTGATAATTTCTTGTTCTGTAAGATACCTCCAATGCCCTCTCGGAAGGTTTTTTTTGGTAAGTCCCGCAAAAACTACTCGGTCTACTTTAAGCACATCATAACCTAAGGTTTCAAAAATCGTACGAACCACCTTTACGTTTGAAGTTCTGACTTTAATCCCAATTTCTGTTTTAGGCTGTCTGTCTACGTAGCTGATTTCTTCGACAAAGACCTTTCTGTCTTCAATCGTAAGCCCTTTTTGTATCTTCTCTAAATCGTCATACTTCAGATTTCTGTCTAAGCTTACTTGGTAAATTTTTGTCGAACGTTGACTCTCTTGAGTAAACTTCGCAATCATATCATGGTCATTCGTAAAAAGCAACAAACCGGTTGTAGTGCTATCCATTCTACCAATAGGGAGCAGCTTGTTTTTGCTGGCCCCGTTAATAAGATTCTCGACGTTGTTCTGTGTAGCATTAGCCGAAGTCGAAAAGTTTTTAGGCTTATTCAGCAAAACGTATTCTTTCTTCTCCGGAGTAATTAAAACCCCATCAAAAACTACTTTATCCGTAGGTTTCACTTTATATCCCAACTCCATCACCACTTCACCGTTTACTTTTACGTTACCCGAAGAGATGTATACATCAGCCTCTCTACGAGAACAAACTCCGGAATTAGCAATGTATTTGTTCAAGCGAATTTCGTTTGACTCTGCTTTAGGTTTAGGCGCAGCAGCAGTCTTCTTAAAAGTCGGATTCTTCTTTACGGATTTTGCGGTCGGATTCTTCCCGAATTTTTTCTCACCTAGAGATTTTGATTTTCCTGAACTAGGTTTAGGTTTATTGGGTTTATTCATAATTCTTTCTTTTTTTAAAATGTCAAAGCCTAAGGCTTTTATGCTAAAAATCACTTGTTAAAGATAGAAAATACATCCAAACAAGTGATTCTGACTTATTATTGGGTTCAAAGTTTAGACCTAGGTCTTAACCTTTGAAGTATTATTTTACGTAAGTTACCTTTTTAACCGCTTTGATTACGTCATTAGCATTCGGCAACCATTCCTTAAGCAATACAGGCGAATACGGCGCAGGAGTATCAGCAGTAGTAATTCTCTGAATAGGTGCATCTAGGTAATCAAACACTTTCTCTTGAACCATGTAGGTAATTTCTGAAGCCACACTACCAAAAGGCCAAGCTTCTTCTAAAATCACCAAACGGTTTGTCTTCTTAACCGATTCTAGAATCGTATTATAATCCATCGGTCTGATGGTTCTAAGGTCGATGATTTCACAAGAAATACCTTCTTTTTCTAGCTCATCAGCCGCTTTGTATGCTTCTTTAATGATTTTACCAAAAGAAACGATAGTTACGTCTTTTCCTGCCCTTTTGATATCAGCCACTCCAATAGGAATAGTGTATTCTTCTTCAGGAACCTCACCTTTGTCTCCATACATTTGCTCAGACTCCATGAAAATAACCGGATCATCGTCTCTGATAGCCGATTTCAAAAGTCCTTTAGCATCATAGGGCGTAGACGGCACAATCACTTTTAGCCCCGGCGTGTTAGCATACCAATTTTCAAACGCCTGAGAGTGAGTAGCAGCTAACTGACCTGCAGAAGCTGTTGGCCCCCTAAAGACAATCGGGATATTGATTTGCCCCCCCGACATTTGCCTGATTTTAGCCGCATTATTGATGATTTGGTCTATTCCCACTAGCGAAAAGTTGAATGTCATAAACTCCACTATTGGGCGGTTACCGTTCATAGCAGATCCTACTGCAATACCGGCAAAACCAAGCTCTGCAATAGGAGTATCAATTACTCTTTTATCTCCGAATTCATCTAACATTCCTTTTGAAGCCTTATAAGCTCCGTTGTATTCAGCCACTTCCTCTCCCATCAAATATACGCTTTCATCTCTACGCATTTCTTCGCTCATCGCCTCACAAATGGCTTCTCTGAATTGTATTGTTCTCATAAAAAATAGTCTTTTTTTTATACCAACTGCAAAAGTACTTATTTAAGTTGATTCGGCCAAAAAGATTATTCGAATGACCCTCAACGATTATTAATTATCATATATCCCTAACTTACTTTTGATTTTCTTCCATCTATAGGCTCTGATAAATTTGGCCTGCTCAGGTGTCACCAAAAGTTGTTTTTTTTCTCTTTTAGCTTGAAAAAAACCACTTAAATAATCTATAAAAAGTAAAGGCTTTTTCTTTCTGGAAGCTAGTTTTAAAGAGGCTAAAAGCGTAATGCAAAATCCGTACCCCAAACGGTAAAAAGCTTCACCTTGTTTGTATCTAGATTTTTTATTATATGTTGAACCAGTTGGTTTTAGATGCTTTACTTGAAGTGATTTGTCAACTACAATATTCCAACCGTAGAACCTCGACAAAAGCTCATCCACCGTATCCCACCCCATTTCGGTTTTGAGTTTTCCGATCTGTAAAAAACACTCTTTTCGATAGGCTTTGAAAGCACCTCTGATGTGGTCGTCATCGGTTAGATTTTCTAAAATCCATTGACCTTCTTTTTCAACATAAGCTCTCCCTCCTGCCATTCCGACTTTTGGATTT
>Ga0209075_1003172_pt1 | contig 13900 bp, 16 predicted proteins | sample Stecom2011_FD_187523 | JGI IMG/M metagenome (GOLD analysis project Ga0209075, IMG submission 187523) | Agricultural soil microbial communities from Utah to study Nitrogen management - Steer compost 2011 (SPAdes) (version 2) | ecosystem: Environmental > Terrestrial > Soil > Agricultural land... | reverse complement strand
ACCCCACTGGATGACACCCGAGGTGCGGGTAGGCCTTGCCGAAACGCCGGCAACCATCCACGATTTCAATGGCTTCGAACCCGCGTTATATGAGCTCGAATACCCAGCCCCGGGCCACCCGGCTTTAGCCAGAATGGCGCTTTCTCTCCTTGAAGAAGCGGGCTGGAAGCCAGTCGCCGACGCCCAACGCGGCCTCGACCACGGGGCCTGGGTGCCATTGCGGCACCTTTACCCGGATGCGTCCGTGCCGGTATTCCAGGTATCCCTGCCGGATTGGCTCGACAGCCACTCTGCCTGGCGCCTGGGCCAGACGCTCGCTCCATTGGAAAAGGAAGGTGTTCTGATCGTCGGCTCCGGCAGCCTGACCCACAACCTGTATGAGGTCCGCTGGCGCGACGAACAGGCAAGCGAATACGCCCGGGAGTTCAGCCACTGGATTCGGGAAGCGGTGATTGCAGGCGATCAGGAGAGGCTGGTAAACGCCCTGACCCTGGCTCCGTATGCTCGCCGCGCACACCCCACGGTTGAGCATTTCCTGCCACTACTGGTTGCCCTTGGTGCGGCTGGTTCCAATGCCCGGGCCACGGTTATTGAAGGCGGCATTGAGCACGGGGTGCTTTCGATGGATTCGTTTGTTTTCTGAGGATATACCTGTTCGAATTGATATTCCGGGTGCAAAAGCACGACAACAAATCGGTTTTGGCGATGTATCCGGTTACAACACCATGGGGGCCGAATACTTCTCCTTTGGCGCTGGCACCGACATCACCGAGTTGCTACACGGGCTAGAGGGCGACCGTTGCCAATGCCCCCACTGGGGTTATGTGGTGAAAGGGGAAATCACGGCACTGTATTTGGATGGCAGTGAAGAAACCTCCCGTAACGGGGATCTGTTCTACTGGCCTCCCGGGCACAGCGTGCGCGCCGAGCAAGACACTGACATTGTGATGTTCAGCCCGCAGCATGAGCATGGCTTGGTGATTGATCACATCCGGAGGCAGATCGGCAGCTAGTCTGCTACGCAATAACTCAGCGGGCTGACGGCAGGTTGCCCCCGAGCATGTTTTCGACCACGGCAGCGTTATAGAAGGCTTCAACGGTATGAATTTTGTCGTCCCGCACACGAAACCACACGGCCAGCCGCACGTCGCCGATCGGTTTGAAGTGGGTTTGATAATCCAGAATCGCGAACACGTGCTCGCCGTCGGCACTGAGCTGACGGACGATCAGGTCTTTCTGGATGGCGGCCATGCCGAACTGGTAGGCGAGCATGTCATCCGGACGAAGGAAGCGCATGTTCGGACCCACGTACTCAAATCCCTCCGTCACCAGCAAGGCCTTGGCCTCATCAAAACGCTGGTCGTGGATGTTTGCGATAAACTGCGCCACGATGTCTTTGGGCTGCATGTATAAGCTCCGCTTACTGGATGTTGGTGGTGAAGGCGCACGCCTACTCCTCACCTGTATACCAAAAAACGGGCGCTGACAAATGACGGGGTCGACATCTCCCCCATTCCGGCTACCGGGGTTGCAAGGTAAAGCCGTCAACTTCCTGATCGTCAAAGGCTGAAAAGTCGATGCACTGGTCGGGCTCCCGAGTGTCTGGCTTCAGTTGGCACAAGCGCCAGTTGTCGGGTGTCATTTGCGAGTTCGCCAACGCGATTGAAGGCACCATCAGCGCTTCCATGGGCGCCCATTGATACCAGCCATCGACAAGCCGGGCATGGGGCGCCGGATCGATGCCCGCGCCACTGCCTTTCACGAAGGTTTGATCCAGCACCAGCTGCTGGTTCTGGATACGCCAATGTTCGATCCACTGGGTTTTCTCTACCGAGTGTGTCCAACTGAGCGAGAACAGCGCACCTGCCAGGCAGGCGGCTGTCTTGCCAGCAATCAGCACACACAGGCTCATGCCGCACTCATGTTCCTGGCTGCTGACCGCTTCATGCGCCAGGTCAGGAAGAAGAAACTGACGGTGAGCGCAAAGCCGATTTCATCGGTGACTGGCAAGGCGGCAATCAGGAAGAAAGCCGATACCATAGCCAGCACGCGCAACCACGCCGGCAGCGGCATACCCAGATAGCCGATCACAGCCGCACCCCACAGGCTGATCGCAAGCAGTGTTTTCAGCACGATGAACATCACGGCGGGAATATAGCCAATGGAGTCTGCCAGCGGGCCACCGTCCTGCAACATCAACGCCGGGGTGTACACCGCCATGAATGGAATCACGAAACCGGCTGCAGCAATTTTTACCGCCTCAATCGAAATGATCAGCCCGCGTTCTTTGGCGATGGGCGCTGCCGCAAAACAGGCCAGTGCGACGGGTGGGGTCAGGTCCGCCAGGATGCCGAAGTAAAACACGAACATGTGGGTGACGATCAGCGGAACACCCAGCTGTTCAAGCGCCGGGCCGGCAATACTGGAGGTGATGATGTAGTTGGGGATGGTCGGAATGCCCATGCCCAGCAGCAGGCAGGTAATCATCGTTAGCAGAAGGGACAGGAACAGGTTGTTCTCCCCCACACTGACGACGAACTGGCCGAAGGTGTTGGCGGCGCCGGTCAATGTCATGGTGCCGATGATGACACCCACCATTGCGCAGGCCACACCCACAGGTAACGCAGACTTTGCGCCGTCTGCGAGTGAATCGCGGCAGGCCGCCAGTGTTTCACGCCCACCTTTGCGGAAGGCATTGATCACAACCAGGGCGAATATCGCACTGGCAATCACCCAGATTCCGAATTGCAGGAAGGCCGCACACACCAGCCCAAGGCCGATCCAGAACAACGCCCGAATAGCCGTATTCGGCAAGCCAATGGCCACCGAAGCCCCCAGAATCAGGACCACGGTGAAGGCCAGGCCAACGGTTCCCGCAAACAAGGGGGTGTAGCCGCCCACCAATAGCCAGACCAGGGCGATCAACGGAATAACCAGATACCACTGTTTTTTCAGGGCTTGCAGGGGCGAAGGCAGGTCTTTCTTGTCCATACCCATCAGGCCACGCTTGCCTGCCTCCAGGTGCACCATCCAGAACGCGCCAAAAAAGTACAGAACAGCAGGAATGATCGCCGCTTTTACGATTTCCGAATAGGGTACGTTCAGGGTTTCCGCCATGATGAAGGCCACCGCCCCCATCACCGGCGGCATCAGCTGGCCACCCATGGAGGAGGTGGCCTCTACCCCGCCGGCAAAGGCCGATTTATAACCGAACCGTTTCATCAGCGGGATGGTGAATTGCCCCGTAGTCACCACGTTCGCCACACCCGAGCCGGAGATGGTGCCCATAAGCGACGACGACACCACGGCCACCTTGGCCGCGCCCCCTCGCGCGTGGCCCACCAGGCCCAGGGCAAAGTCAGTAAATAGCTGGATCATGCCGGCCTTTTCGAGAAACGAGCCAAACAGAATGAACAGGAAAATATAGGTGGCCGACACGTAGGTGGGAATGCCATAAATGCCCTCGGTGCCATAGGCCATGTGCTCTATCACCTGGTGGAAGTCATAACCACGGTGGTCGAACGGCGCGGGAAGGTATTGCCCGAACAGGCAGTAAGCGAGAAAGCTGCCGCAGATAATCGGCAAGGCCGGGCCCATTAATTGCCACGTTGCCACGAACACGGTGGCAATGGCGATGATGCCCAGGTAGATATCAAGATCGGTCGGGTCGCCCGCGCGCAGCAGCAAGGGTTCGTATTCAGCCCATTGATAACCGGCAATCAGGAAGGCCGACAGCGCCAGGCTCCAGGCGATCACCTTGAAGGTTGCTGATCGATGAAGGGCAATCAGTGGAAAGGTCAGCAGCAGTAAAAAGCCGACGTGGAAGGCACGCTGCACCTGACTCGGAAAGTCAATCAGATGGGCTGCGGTGGCAATCTGGAAGGCCGAGAAGATAACGGCAATCCAGAACAGCAGGCGCCCTTCAAAAGATTGAGTGAAACTGGCCGACGTTGGATCGTGGAAACCGGTCTCCGCCTGCACCGGTGTGGGTTCGGAATTCGTGGACATAACCTGGAGCTCAGATAAGACAGCTGATGATCTGAATCGTCAATACCGCACCCGAACCGGGTGCGGTGTACTTTCAGGCTTGATTGTTACTTGATCAGGCCTTTCTCTTTGTAGAACCTCTCTGCACCCGGGTGCAGTGGCACAGGCATGCCCTGTAACGCGTTTTCAATCTTGATGGCGTTCGCCGCTTTGTGGGCCGAACGCAGTGCTGGCAGGTTTTCCCACAGCAGTTTGGTCATCTGGTAGGCGGTTTCATCCGACACCTCTGAATGCGTGACCAGGAAGTTGACGATGGCCGCGGTGGGCACGTCTTCATCCTGCCCTTCGTAAGTACCCGCCGGGATGATGCCGGGTACGTAGGGCGCTCCCAGCTTGGCGACGATGTCTTCAGGTACCGCCACCACATTGATATCCATGGACGTCGACAGGTCTTTGAGTGACGCTACACCCAGGCCGGCGGACTGCAGGGTGGCATCCAGTTGGCGGTTCTTCATCAGTTCTACGGATTCCGCGTAGGGCAGGTATTCCGTCTTGCCCAAATCCTCGTAGCTCATGTTGGCGGCACCCAGAATGGCACGGGCGTTCAGCTCGGTACCCGATTTTGGCGCTCCGACAGACAGGTCGCTGCCTTTCAATTGCTCAAGGGTGGTGATACCGGAATCCGTGGAGGAAACAATTTGCACATAGTTGGGGTAAATCGCGGCAATGCCGCGCAGCTTGTCCAGCGGTTTCTTGAACCCGGCATCTTCGTTGCCCTCCCAGGCCAGCTTCACCGAGTCACCCAGTGAAATGCCCAGCTCTCCCCGGCCTTGCTGCAGCAGGTTCAGGTTTTCCACAGACGCCTTGGTGGCTTGCACCTGGGTGCGGGCGCCGGGAATGTTATCGCCATACACTTTGGATAGTGCCACGCCAATCGGGTAGTAAATACCCGACGTGCCGCCCGTCAGTATATTGATAAATTCAGCGTTGGCCGAGGTGGCCGGCAAGGCCAGTACGGTAAACGCGGCGGTCAGAATTGCAGCTTTTGCTTTGCGAAACATCATGATTGTCGTTCCTTCACACTCTGTTTTTGTATTTGATTGTAGACTCAATATCAGCAACAACCCGGCAGGTTGCAAGAAAATATCCGACAGAAGAAAGTGGAAAGCGACATTGACCTTCAGCACAGCGGCATAGCGGAACGCGCCGCCGCTGGCTTGAGAACCGATGTCCGCGACAATCAGCCGGGAGCAACCTTCACCCGCTCTGCCAGTTCGTCGTCCAGCGCATTGGCGCGCTTGGCTGCTGGCCGACTCTCCATTCGCTCGGCGTAATCCCGGAACACGTCTAGCTTGGGAACGTTGTCCTGCATCATTTCCCACCACAGATAGCTGCTCACCAGAACATCGGCAGCGGTAAACTGCTCGCCGCAGATATACGGCGTTTTCGCCAGCGCCTGCTCAAGGGTACTGATGCTCGCCTCAACCGGCCCGCACCCCACGGCCTGCTCATTACTGCCGTCAATCCTCCAGCCATAGGCCTTGGCGCTGGTAGCCATTTCAAAGGGGCCTGCCATGAAAAACAGCCATCGGTAATAGCTACCACGCTCCGGGGACTGTGGCGGCGGCGCCAGGTTCTTCTCAGGAAACTGGTCTGCCAGATAGGCGCAGATTGCAGCCACTTCGGTCACCACGACAGAGCCATGCTTTATCGCCGGCACCTTGCCCATTGGGTTGACTGCCAGGTATTCCGGCGCTTTCATTTCTGGCCCGAACGCCAGCGTTTTGAGTTCATAGGGCGCACCTGTTTCCTCCAACATCCAACGAACAACGCGCCCGCGGGACATGGGGTGGGTATAAAACGTCAGGTCTGACATGCCGATCTCCTTTTCTGGTCAGATTTCTTGGTGAGTTTTGTACTGCAAGATCAGATTAAGTTGTAACTAGGTAAAAATCCGTCCTAAATAAATAAAACACTGCATTACACAATATGAATTCGGTTCCGCCCCCATGGAGGCTCTTATGTCTGGCCCAACCACCCGAGTGCTCACGGTACTCGAACTGCTTCAGGCCCACGGCCAAATGGGTGGTGGCGAGCTAGCACAGAGGCTTGGTGTTACCCGGCGCACGATCCGTCGCTATATCCGGGTACTGGAAGATCTCGGCATTCCTGTAATGACCGAACAAGGCCGTTATGGGGGATATACTCTGGTCGCTGGTTTCAAGTTGCCACCAATGATGTTCACCAACGAGGAAACCTTGGCCATTTCTCTTGGCCTGCTTTCTGCCAGGCAGCTCGGCCTGGCAGACTCCGCACCTGCCATCGCCAGCGTTCAGGCAAAACTGGAGCGAGTCATGCCTGAAAAGCTGAAAAACCGGGCCCGGGCGGTTAACGAGAACACCCGGGTGATTTTGCCTCGCCGGGAACCCAATCTTGATGAACACGCGATCGGTACACTGGCCACAGCGACCGAAACCGCCCATGCAGTCGGCTTTATCTACCACGCACCTCAACAGCCTGAAATGGCCCGCACCATCGACCCGTATGGGCTGGTGTTCCGACAGGGGCGCTGGTATGTCACAGGGTACTGTCACCTCCGGGGCGCCATGCGCTCATTCCGACTGGACCGAATCAACAATGTTCGCTTGCTGTCCGATACCTTCGCCAGACCACCCGGATTCGATGCCGCTGATTTTCTCCATCAAAGTTTTCTGGCCTGGGGCCAGACGCACGCCGTGGCCCTCACCCTGCATACCGACCGAGCGACCGTTGCCACCATTTTTGATCCGGAGGCCTTCTGCACCAACGAGCTTGAAGAGACCAGCGACGGCGTGCTGCTCGAGACTCGCATCGACAATTTTGAATGGTTCAGCCGCTGGCTCGCTCAGCTCCCGTTCGGGTTTGCCATACACTCCCCCCCTGAGCTCAAACTGGCGGTGAAGGAGCATGCTGCGCGGTTGCTGGCTGGTTGTCAGTGATTCATCTGGCTGCCTGGATCAAAAGGCCCGAATACTGAGATACTCCAGATAAAGTCTCTATCGACAGGTACAACCATGCACGCTCCGTTCTGGCTGACGACAGCCCTGCTGTTTCCGGTGTTACTTTATCAAGGTAAACGCGCTCGGCGGATGACCCCGCGTTTGCCGGAGGCCGGTGGGGTGTGCAGCGGTCAGTATGGTGAAGGCAGCCCGGCCTTCCGGTTGCTGGTGGTGGGAGAATCCACCGCCGCGGGCGTCGGGGTTGAGCGCCACTCACAAGGCCTGGCCAGCCAGTTGGCGTTGAGGTTGCACCAGCAATCCGGCGAGACCATTGCCTGGTACACCTTTGGGGTGAATGGTATTCGGTTGGGCGATCTGGTTCAGAAGCTGAAGTCGACCGAGTTGCCGGAGGCCGATGCCGTATTGCTCAGCATGGGGGTAAACGACACGACCGGGTTCACGCCCAGATCCCGCTTTCGACAACACCTTCTGGCACTGCACGAGGCAACGATTTCCCGTTGTCAGGCACCGACGACCTTGCTGAGTGTCCCGCCCATGGACAAGTTTACCGCCCTGCCCGCACCACTCCGGCAGATTATGGGCTGGCGGGCCCGGCAGTTGGATCGGGTCTATCAGACTCTGGCGAAGGACTCACCTGAAGCCTATCGTTACCTCACCTACCCCACAGCATCAGACCCTACCTTGCTCGCCGGTGATGGTTATCACCCCAGCGAGCGAGGTTATCAATGGATCGCAGAGGCTCTGGCGGAACAAGACTGGGGGCTCTCGCCCCTCTGATTCACCCCTGGTCACCCCAGATTCTTGCGCATGAACTTCTGAATCTCGCCGACGATCCCGCTTCGGAATGCCAGCACGGTCAACACGAAAATGCCACCGAGAATGGGATCAACCCAATCCCGCAGCGGGCCCTGGGACAATTGGTATTCGACGTTCACCACGAATGTGGAGCCGATTACGGGGCCCAACAGTGTGCCCATGCCGCCAACCAGGGTCATCAGGATGACTTCGCCCGACATATGCCAGTGGGCGTCGTTCAGCGAGGCCAACTGGAACACGACCGACTTCATGGAGCCGGCCAGTCCTGTGAGGCCCGCAGAAATGACGAACGCCAGAATCTTGTAGCGGTCCACGTTGTAGCCCAGGGACACCGCACGGGGTTCGTTCTGCTTGATGGCTTTGAGCACCTGACCGTAAGGGCTGCTGACGATTCGCTGCACCAGCAGGTAGCAGGCGATGAACACCGTCAGCACGAAATAGTACATGTTCATGTTGTCGGAGAGGTCAATGGCCCCGAACAACTTCCCCCGGGGAATGCCGTGCACACCATCTTCGCCACCGGTAAATTCTGACTGAACGAAGAAGAAGTAAACCAGCTGGGCCAGTGCCAGGGTGACCATGGCAAAGTAGATCCCCTGCCGGCGAATGGACAGCAGCGCAAAGGCCAGGCCAAGAAGCGTTGCTACCAGGGTTCCGGCGATGATGCCCACTTCCGTGGTCAGGCCCGAATAGTTGCTGAGCAGATACCCGGTGGTGTAGGCGCCCGTGGCCAGGAAGGCGGCATGACCGAATGACAGCAGACCGGTAAAGCCGAACAACAGGTTAAAAGCGACGGCAAACAGCGCGAAGCACAGGATCTTCATCAGGAACACCGGATACACCGCAAAGGGTGCAGCCAACAGCAGAAGCAGCAAAAAGCCATTGAGCAGCATTTTCCTGCGGTCCTGCAGCTTATTCTGGTCGAGAATGGCCTTGCGAACGTCGGCAGAACTGGTGGACTGGCTCATGATTATGCCTCCTTACCGAACAGGCCGTTGGGTCGGAACATCAGCACCACCACCATGACCAGGAAAATAACCGCAGAGGATGCGGGTGGATAGAAGGTTTTGGTCAGGCCCTCGATGACGCCCATCAATATGCCGGTAATGATTGCACCGCCAATGGAGCCCATGCCACCGATCACCACCACCGCAAACACCACGATCAGGGTGTTGGAGCCCATGGTGGGTGTTACCGAGTAGATGGGGGCCGCCAGCACGCCGGCAAAGGCTGCCAGTGCCACACCAAAACCGTAGGTCAGGCTGACCAGCAGCGGCACGTTGATACCAAAGCCCTGCATCAGCTGGGAGTCTTCTGTTCCGGCACGCAGATAGGAGCCGAGTTTGGTTTTCTCGATCATGAACCAGGTACCAAAGCACACCAGCAGCGCCACAAAAATCACCCAGGCCCGGTAGTAAGGCAGATACATGAAGTCCAGATTGAAACCGCCCTTGAACATGTCCGGCATGGCGTAGCGCAGCCCGGAAACGCCGTACACATTGGTGAGTACACCCTGAATAATCAGCGCCACACCGAAGGTCAGCAACAGGCTGTAGATATGGTCCTGCCCGGCAATCCGCCGTAACAGAAAGTATTCGATCAGTATCCCGAAGGCGCCGACCAGTATGGGCGCCATAAACAAAGCCACCCAATAGTTGATCCCCAGGGTGTTGAACAGTACAACCGTGACCAGGGCACCCAGCATATACATGGCACCGTGGGCGAAGTTGATGATCTTCAGCAGACCGAAGATGACCGCGAGGCCCAGGCTTAACAGGGCGTAAAAGGCGCCGTTAATGATCCCTATCAGCAGCTGGCCGGAGAGCACAGCAAGAGGGACGCCGAAAATCATGGACATGGGTTTAACTCCAGAAGCAGCACATACGTTGGTGTTGAGCGTGTTATCCAGACGACTTACCGGGGCGCACCCTGCGCTTGATGCAGGGTGCGCCACAGCGGCCGTCGGTCTCAGTTATTGACCAGTTTGCACTTGCTCTCGGAGAGTGGGCGGTAAGCTTCGTCGGCCGGGATGGTCCGCAGAATCTTGTAAAGATCCCATTCGTTCTTGGACTCAGCCGGCGTTTTCACTTCCGCCAGGTACATGTCGTGAACCATCCGGCCATCCTCACGGATGCGACCGTCTTTGGCGAACATGTCGTTGATGGGAGTGTCCATCATTTGCTTGCGAACAGCCTGCGCGTTATCCGAGCCTGTCGCGGCAACAGCGTTCAGGTACTGAAGCGTGCTGGAATAGATACCGGCATGCACCATGGTAGGCCGTACACCGGTTTCTTTCATGAAACGGTCTGACCATTCACGGGTTTCCTCGTTCATGTCCCAATACCAACCGGTTGTGAGCTGGATGCCCTGGGCAGTGTTGGCACCGAGTGCGTGCACGTCGGTCAGGAACAACAGCAGGGCCGCCAGAGTCTGCCCGGCCTGGGTTACTCCGAACTCACTGGCGGTGGTGATCGCGTTGGTGGTGTCTGAACCCGCATTGGCCAACCCCACCACATCCGCGCCGGAGGCCTGGGCCTGCAGCACAAAGGAGGAGAAATCCTGGGTCGGGAACGGATGACGCACGGAACCTACGATTTCGCCGCCGTTGGCTTCCACCACGCGGGTAACATCTGCTTCAAGAGCATGGCCGAAAGCGTAATCGGCGGTCATCAGGTACCAGCTTTTACCACCTTCCTTGACCACGGCACTCGCCGTGCCGTTGGCCAGCGGGTAGGTGTCGTAAACGTAGTGAATATGGTTGGGTGTGCAATGTTCATTGGTGATGCTGGAGGCTGCCGAACCGGAAACAATGCCGAGCCGGTCATTCTCCTCGAGGATCTTGCTGACCGCGATGGTCACAGAAGACGCAACCAGACCGGCAACCATGTCAACTTTATCGTTCTCCACCCAACGGCGAACCGTGCTGGAGGAAGCATCCGGGTTGTTACGATCATCGGCGCTGACGACTTCAATCTTTGCGCCGTTGACTTTGCCACCGAAATCCTTGATGGCCATTTCCAGGGCTTTGAGGCCGTTGGGGCCCGCCAGATCACGATAGGTACCGGACATGTCTGCCAGGTAGCCGATCTTTACCGTGTTGTCGGAAATGGCTGCCTGAGCGCCACCCACCATCAGGGCTGATGCAACGGCTGAGGTCAGAAGCTTTTTGGTCATTGTCATTGTTTTATCTCCGCTACTGTCTTGCGTTGGTTCGTGTTGTTGTTGGTTTTTTTACTCTCGCTCTATCCGGAGATCAGACCCCCAAATAGCCGTCCAGCACCGATTGCTTGGCACTCAGTTCGTCGGCGTGGATCTCTTCCACAATCTGCCCGTGCTCGACCACGTAATGCCGGTCTGCCAGGGGGGCAGCGAAGTGGAAATTCTGTTCAACCAGTATGATGGTCAGGCCCTTGTTCTTGAGGGCAATCAGGACTTCGCCAAGCTTCTCCACAATCACCGGGGCAAGCCCTTCGGTGATTTCATCCAGCAGCAGCATGTTGGCTCCGGTGCGCAGGATGCGGGCCATGGCGAGCATTTGCTGCTCGCCACCAGACAGCTTGGTGCCCTGGCTGAACCGGCGTTCATACAGGTTGGGGAACATGTTGTAGATTTCTTCCAGGCTCATGCCGCCACTGCGCACCACCGGTGGCAATGTGAGGTTTTCCTGAACGTTAAGGGAGGAAAAAATGCCCCGGTGTTCGGGGCAATACCCAACGCCCAATCTTGCAATGTGGTGCGGCGCGCAGCTCATGGTTTCCTCACCGTTAATCATGATGGAGCCGGTGCGCCGGCCCACCATGTTCATGATGGCCTTGAGGGTGGTGCTGCGGCCGGCGCCATTACGACCAAGCAGGGTCACCAGTTCGCCCCGTTTCACCACCAGATCAATGCCGTGAAGAATGTGCGATTCACCGTAAAAGGCGTGCAGCCCGGAAACCCGTAGCTGTTCGTAATCTTTCTGTGGGCTCGGGCTCATTGTGCTGCCTCCGTTTGCGGGGCCGGGTTACTGCCACCACGCTCGCCATTGCCATCGCTGCCCATATAGACTTCCCGGACCCTGGGATCAGCTGACACCGCTTGATAGTCGCCTTCCGTCAATACCGAGCCCTGGGCCAGCACGGTGATGCGGTCGCACAGTTTGCTGACCACACTGAGGTTATGCTCCACCATTAACACGGTGCGGCCTGCCGCGGCTTTACGCACCAGCTCCACCACCCGCTCTACATCTTCCGAGCCCATGCCTTGTGTGGGTTCATCCAGCAGCAGTAACTTGGGCTCCATGGCCAGCGTCGTCGCCAGTTCCAGCGCCCGCTTACGGCCATAGGCCAGCTCCACGGTGGTGGTGTTGGCGAATTCGGTCAGGCCAACGGAGTCGAGCAGCTCCATGCAACGCTGATTGAGCTTGTTCAGGGAATTGCCGGACTTCCAGAAGCTGAACGACGTACCCTCGACGGTTTGCAGGGCAACGCGGATGTTTTCCAGAGCAGTCATATGGGGGAAAACAGCGGAAATCTGGAAGGAGCGAACGATCCCTTTACGGGCAATGGCCGCCGATTTCAGTGCGGTAATGTCCTCGCCCTGATACAGAATCTGGCCTCTTGTGGGGCTCAGAAACTTGGTCAGCAGGTTAAACAGGTGGTCTTACCTGCTCCGTTAGGGCCGATCAGAGCGTGAATATCGCCCTGGCGGATCTGCAGATTGACGTCGTCAACCGCAACAAATCCTTTGAATTCCTTGACCAGGTTACGGGTCTCGAGAACAAACTGTTCACTCATGAGCCACTTCACCTTTTGTTATTGTTGTAGTTCTCAATTAGCCTACAGATTAGATTGACGTACACGTAAACGTCAAGCGATACCTGAGCTATTTTTCGGGGGGTATGGAATACGTCATAGTGGAGTGTGCCACCGGCTCCTCTGCGCCTTCCGAGTAGACAAATACCTCACCTACGCCCATGGTGCGACCCACTTTGAGCATAGTCGCCCTGGCCCAGATAGGCGCATGGGCGACGGGCTTTCTGAGAAAGTTAATATTCAGGTTGGTCGTTACAGCCAGCGGCACTAGACCTATTCGGCTCAGCAGCGCCGCATACACAGCAACATCGGCCAGCCCCATCATGACAGGGCCAGACACCGTCCCGCCGGGGCGGAGGTGTTCTTCATCTACCTCCAGCTTCATTTCCGCCCAGCCGTCACCCAGTTTCTGCAGGGTGCCGTAGGAGGCCCCCTGCGGAAATTGCTCTTCAAGGAAATACTGCAGCTCCTCAAAGGTGATTTTCATACGTCGGCTTCCTCCTTGGCCCGATTGCGCAATACGAAGCGCTGAATCTTGCCACTGGGGGTTTTTGGCAGTTCGTCCACAAACTCGATTTCCCGGGGAAACGCGTGGGTCGACAGGCGCCTGCGCACCAGTTCCTGCAGTTCCTCTTTCAGCGCGCTGTCATCTGCCGGTTCCTGGCCAGCCTTGATCACCACGTAGGCTTTAATAACCGAGCCGCGCTTTTCGTCCGGTTTGGCAACCACGCCGGATTCCGCCACCGCTGCGTGTTCCAGCAAGGTGCTTTCCACATCGGCGGGGCCTACCCGGTAACCGGCGGTGGTGATGATGTCGTCATCCCGACCGCTGAAGGAGAAACTGCCGTCGCCGTGACAGGTCACCATATCGCCGGTCAGGTAATAGCCGTTCACAAACGGATCTTTCTCGCCCCAGGTGTAGCCATCAAAATGGAACAGCGGAGAGGCCTGAATATCGACCGCCCACTTGTCACAGATCTCGTGACATACGTTCAGGCCGCTGTCGAGGCGTCCATCCAGGACCTCCGCTTCCAGAGCGGCTGCGTCGAAATTGCTGTAGAACTCGGTGTATTTCGGCAGACCCATTGTGAACTCCTGTTATTTTTGTGTTCGGCTGCACAAAGCTCAGACGAGGTTTAGCACACGCCTCACTTTACGTACAGGTAAACCAATGGCTAAAAAAAGGGCGACAGGCGCCACCCTTCTCTGCTTATTCCGGCTTGTAAAGCCGCTGGATACTGGAAAAATCCAGTTCGCCGTTACCCTGCCCGGCATGCAGCTGGAACAGGTTTCGAGCCAGTGAGC
>Ga0209075_1003171_pt1 | contig 13901 bp, 9 predicted proteins | sample Stecom2011_FD_187523 | JGI IMG/M metagenome (GOLD analysis project Ga0209075, IMG submission 187523) | Agricultural soil microbial communities from Utah to study Nitrogen management - Steer compost 2011 (SPAdes) (version 2) | ecosystem: Environmental > Terrestrial > Soil > Agricultural land... | reverse complement strand
CCTGCGTCAGGAAGGCATGATCGTGAAGGTGACGGAAGCCGACCCGATCTGCGCCATGCAGGCCTGCATGGACGGTTTTGAAGTGGTATCCCCGTACATCGATGGCATCAACACCGGTACCGAGCAGGGCATCAATGCCGATCTGCTGGGCACCACCGACCTGCTGGTGACCACCACCGGTAACGTCAACGTGTGCGACGCCAACATGCTGAAAGCCCTGAAGAGCGGCGCTGTGGTGTGCAACATCGGCCACTTCGACAACGAAATCGACACCGCCTACATGCGCAAGAACTGGGAATGGGATGAGGTCAAACCGCAGGTGCACCTGATCTACCGCGACAAGGCCACCAACGACCACCTGATCCTGCTGTCTGAAGGCCGTCTGGTGAACCTGGGCAACGCCACCGGTCACCCGTCGCGGATCATGGACGGCTCATTCGCCAACCAGGTGCTGGCACAGATGCACCTGTTCGAGCGGAAGTTTGCCGACCTGCCGGAAGATTCCAAAGCCAAGGGCGTTTACGTTCAGGTTCTACCCAAGCAGCTGGACGAAGAAGTGGCCCGCGCCATGGTGGAAGGCTTTGGTGGCGTGATCACCAAGATGACCCCGGACCAGGCGAAATACATCGGCGTGCCGGTTGAAGGACCGTACAAGCCGGAAACCTACAGGTACTAAGCGGAAACGATCATGGAATCCCAGAAGCAATTCAAACGCCGCTTCAGCTTCGAGTTTTTCCCGCCCAAGACCGATCAGGGCAAGGAGAAACTTCAAGTTGTGCGCAACCAACTGGCCGAGGTGAACCCGGATTTTTTCTCGGTCACCTTCGGCGCCGGCGGCTCCACCCGGGACCGTACCATTGAAACCGTGCTCAGCCTGCACAAGCAGGGCATTTCCACGGCACCGCACCTGTCCTGCGTGGGTGGCACCCGCGCAGAGATCGGCGAACTGCTGGATCTGTATAAAGAGAACGGTATCAACCGGATCGTTGCCCTGCGCGGCGATCTGCCCTCGGGCATGGGGGCGTCTGGTGAGCTGCGGTATGCCAACGAGCTGGTGGAATTCATCCGGAACCACAGCGGTGATCACTTCAACCTGGAAGTCGCCGCCTATCCCGAGTTCCATCCTCAGGCCCGCAGTGCGGAAGATGATCTGAAGAATTTTGCCCGCAAAGTACAGGCCGGTGCCAACAGCGCCATCACCCAGTACTTCTTCAATGCGGACAGCTACTTCTATTTCATCGACCGTCTGGAGAAGATGGGCATCACCATTCCGGTGGTGCCGGGCATCATGCCCATCGTCAACTTCTCCAGCCTGGTGCGTTTCTCTGACATGTGCGGCGCGGAAATCCCTCGCTGGATCCGCAAGCAGCTGGAAGCCTACGGGGACGACAGCGAAAGCATCCGCCAGTTTGGTGAAGAAGTCGTCACCCGGATGTGCGAAAAGCTGCTTAAGGCTGGTGCGCCAGGGCTGCATTTCTACACCCTGAACCAGACTGAACCCAGCCTTTCCATCTGGAAGAATCTGGGCATTACCGACCGGGAAAAGATCGCCTTCTGACCCATGCTCTATAGCCCTCTCCCGCTCCGGGAGGGGGCTCTTTCCCATCCTTTCCGCACGTCGAAATCACCTGATTCCCTGAAAATCCTGATTTTTTAGTCTAGAGTGTGTCTGATGCATACCCATCAACGCTCCCCGCGATGTGCAGTCAAAACCCTGCGTTATCGCGGCCTGCCTTACCGGGTAGATGGAGCCAAAATAAAAGCAAGGAGAAAGCATGAGCACCAAATGGCTGAAAACACTGGGCGCTGGTCTGGCATTGTCGGTTGCAGCTTCAACGGTTAGCGCGGAAACCCTCCGAGTAGTCACCGATCCCAGCTTCGTTCCATTTGAAATGATGGATCAGGAGACCGGCGAAATGGTCGGTTTCGATATGGAGATCATCGCCGAAGTTGCCGAGCGAGCAGGCTTTGATTACGACCTGAACACCATGGATTTCAACGGCATAATCCCGGCTCTGCAAACCGGCAACGTCGACATCGCTATTGCCGGTATCACCATCACCGAAGAACGTGGACAGATCGTCGATTTCTCCGATCCGTATTACGACTCCGGCCTTCGGATTCTGGTGAGAGAAGGCGATGACATTGCCGAGATGTCTGATCTTGAAGGCAAGAAAGTCGGCACCAAAATCGGTAGTACCAGTTACGACTACCTGATGAAAAGCCTGGATGACAACGACGGCGTAACGCCCTACCCAGGCAGCTCCGATATGTACATGGCGCTGATGTCCCGTGCAATTGACGCGGTATTCTACGACGCCCCCAACGTCGGTTACTTCGCCAGCACTCGCGGCAAAGGCAAGGTAAAAACCGCAGGCCCGCTGTACGAAGGCCAGCAGTACGGGATCGCCCTGAAGAAAGGCAGCAAGTGGGTTGGCCCGGTCAACGAAGCACTGGCTGAAATCAAAGACGACGGCACCTACAAAACCATTTACGAAAAATGGTTTGGCCCCATGCCTGAAGACAAGTAATCCTCCACTCGTTCCGGTCAGGGTGCACAACACCCTGATCGGTTCCTCCCAACCCAACGGAGACTCACACTGTGGAATTCCAGTTTCAGTTTGACTGGCAGGCGGCCATTAACTCTATCCCCTATCTGGCCAAGGGCATTCCCTACACTCTGATGATTTCCTTCGGTGGCCTCGCCATCGGTTTTGTACTGGGCATATTTTTCGGCTTGCTCAGCATCAACAAGAAGTGGTTTCTACGCTGGCCGGCCACCGCCTACATTGAAATCTTTCGCGGCACGCCAATTCTGGTTCAGGTACTGTTTATTTTCTACGGTCTGCCGGATCTGATCGGTGGCCCGATCGATCCGTTGACGGCCGGCATAGCCGCCATTGCACTCAACTCCGGCGCCTACATTTCAGAAGTGGTGCGCGGTGGCGTGCAATCCATCGACAAGGGCCAGAGCGAAGCCGGCCTGTCTCTGGGCCTGTCACGTACCCAGACCTTCTGGTCCATCATCTGGCCACAGGCCTTCCGGCGCATGATCCCCCCTCTCGGCAACCAGGCCATCGTCAGCATCAAGGACACCTCGCTGTTCTCGGTGATTGGTGTGGGTGAGCTGGTTCGGCAGGGGCAGGTTTACATAGCGAACACCTTCACCGCGTTTGAGGTGTATTTTGTGGTGGCGCTCATGTACCTGGCGATCACTCTTTCACTGTCTTTGGTTCTGCGGCTGCTTGAACGCCGTGGCGTTGCATCTGTCTGAAGGAGCCCGACCATGACTCAGATTGTAAAAATGAAGGGCATGAACAAACACTTCGGCAAACTGCATGTCCTGAAAGACATTGACCTGACCGTTGAGCAAGGTGAAGTGGTGGTGATTATCGGCGCCAGCGGCTCCGGAAAATCCACGCTGATCCGCTGCGTGAACGGTCTCGAGGAATACGAATCCGGCAGTTTGAATGTCGACAGCCACGCGCTGGCCCCAAAAGGTGGCAATCAAAGCACCCTGGCGGAAATCCGCAAGGAAGTGGGCATGGTGTTCCAGCAGTTCAACCTGTTCCCTCACCTGACGGTGAAAAGGAACATCATGCTGGCGCCCATGAAGGTAAAGAACACGTCGCAGGTTGTGGCCAACGCCACTGCTGAGCGACTGCTGGAACGGGTGGGTATCGGCGATCAGGCAGACAAGTACCCCAGCCAGTTGTCAGGAGGCCAGCAACAACGTGTCGCGATTGCCCGAGCGCTGGCCATGGAGCCGCGGCTAATGCTGTTCGACGAGCCCACCTCAGCGCTGGACCCGGAAATGATCGGTGAAGTACTGGACGTTATGCGGGAGCTGGCCAAAGAAGGCATGACCATGATGGTCGTCACCCACGAAATGGGCTTTGCTCGCGAGGTGGCGGACCGGGTAATCTATATCCACGAAGGCCAGATTGTTGAAGAAGGCCGGCCCGACGACGTGTTCGACAACCCTCAGAACGAACGCACCCAGGCATTCCTGTCCCGGGTGCTGGCGCACTGACCTAACCGGCAGTCAGGATCACATCAGGGTTAAAACTCCGACATGACATCCTGAAGGTCGCGTTTTAATTCACTGGCCTCGGTAATCCATACGGTTTTATCGAGGCCTGGCAACACTCCGACCTCCAGGCCATCTTTCGCCAGCCCCGGCACCCATTTTCTGAAAAAGTCCGGCAGCGAGACACCCAGCGGAGACAAATCAGCACTGCCTTCGGCGTAGCCCTCCGCAAACGCCTTGGTAGGCCACACCGGCAGATACTCGACCCCCTCATCATCCGATGAGATTTTCAGAAAGCGATTGTCCGCGTTCACCAAAATCCAGATCTCCCGCTCCTCGGCCACCAGACTGAGGAAATAGTCATAACGCTCTTCGCCGTCGAGGCCAAGGATGGCGGCAAGCTCTTCATTGTTCATGGAATGTCTCACTGTCTGATGGGCATCAATCGCGAAGCCTACCTCAGCCAATGCTGGTGCGCCATGACCAGATTCGCTGGCCTGAGAAATCCGTGACGTTTCAAAAGTCGTGGCTTTTGACCTATGGTGACTAAAATCGTTGAACTAAGATGCAACAGCTCATCGTATGACTCCGGAAGACTCACTTCGAAAAGGACATGTTCGACCATGACATTACCCATCCAGGAGAACTCACCTAGCAGTCTTGGATCTCTGGGAGCTCCGCTCGCACTGCGCCGTACACCCAGGCTTGATACGGGCACGCCACATGACAAGCGTAAAGAAATCGCCCTCTACTTCACCAATACCTTCGATACCTACACACGCCTTTTCGACTGTCTGGCCGATGACGCGGGCTTTTATCAGAAATCCATTCCCCTGAGACACCCGCTCATTTTCTACCTCGGCCACACCGCAACCTTTTTCGTTAACAAGCTGGTTCTGGCAAAACTGTTACCCGAGCGTATTGATCCACGCATGGAATCCACGTTTGCTGTCGGTGTGGACGAAATGAGCTGGGATGATCTTAATGACGACCATTATGATTGGCCCACCGTCGCTGAAGTGATGAACTATCGCAACAAAGTGCGCGACAGGGTGCTTGAACTCATTGAAACCCTGCCGATGGCATTGCCGATCAACTGGGAAAGCCCCTGGTGGCCGATTGTGATGGGGATCGAGCATGAGCGCATCCATCTGGAGACGTCATCGGTGCTGATCCGCCAGCACGGTCTCGCCAGAGTCCGGCCTCAACCGCTGTGGGCGCCGAATCGCGAGACCGGAGAAGCGCCCGCGAATGAACTCATCACGGTACCCGGCGGTGACATACGTATCGGTAAACCTTACGACGACGCCTACTACGGCTGGGACAACGAATACGGCGAACACAAAGCGAGCGTCGAGGCGTTCAAGGCGAGCCAATTCCTGGTCAGCAACCAGGAGTTCCTGGAGTTCGTTGAGAATGGTGGGTATGAACAGGACGCCTACTGGACCGAAGAAGGCCGCTCTTGGCGCCAATTTGCCGAAGCCAAGCACCCGACATTCTGGCGTTGGCACAATAGCTGGCACCTGCGCCTGATGACTGAAGAAGTGGACATGCCATGGGATTGGCCCGTCGAGGTCAACTATCACGAGGCCAAAGCGTTCTGCGAGTGGAAGCGTGAGCAAACCGGACAACCCATCCGCTTGCCAACAGAAGATGAGTGGTACCGGCTTTGCGCCGTCGCAGGTGTGGAGGAGCTTGGCCAGCAACCGACTAATGGCAACCTGCACCTGGATCACGGAGCCTCCTCCTGCCCGGTGACCCGTTTCCGGCACGGTGAATGGTTTGATGTGGTGGGTAACGTATGGCAGTGGGTTGAGACGCCGACTTACCCATTCGACGGGTTCAAGGTTCATCCTCTGTACGACGATTTCACGACGCCCACCTTTGATGGTCAGCACAACCTGATCAAAGGTGGCTCCTGGATTTCCTGCGGTAACGAAGCAAGGCTTGCCGCCCGTTATGCGTTCCGCCGTCACTTTTTCCAGCATGCGGGCTTCCGCTACATTGCGTCCGACGCCGACGCGGCACAGCCGAACGCTTACTACGAGAGCGACAGGATGTTGACCGAATACGCCGAATTTCACTTCGGCGACAGCTGGTATGGTGTGGCAAATTTCCCGAAGGCCATGGCGGATCTTGCCCTCGACGCCATGCAGGGCAAACCTGCCGGCAAAGCGTTAGACCTTGGCTGTGCCTGCGGGCGTTCCAGCTTTGAGCTGGCCCGAACTTTCGACGTGGTGGACGGTGTGGACTTTTCAGCCAACTTTATCCGCCTTGGCGTTGAGATGGCCGAGCAGGGTTCCATCCGCTATGCCCTCGCAGAAGAGGGAGAGCTGGTCAGCTATCACACCCGCACGCTGGACGAGCTCGGGTTAGCGGAACACGCCGACAAGGTATCGTTCCAACAGGGCGATGCCTGCAACCTGAAACCCCAACTCACCGGTTACGACCTGGTTCTCGCCGCCAACCTGATCGACCGGCTCTACAAACCCCGTCGTTTTCTGGACAGCATTCACGAACGCATCAACGACGGCGGTATGCTGGTGATTGCCTCGCCCTACACCTGGATGGAGGAGCATACGCCGAAGGAGGAGTGGATTGGCGGCTTCAAAAAAGACGGCGAGAACCACACCACACTGGACGGGTTGAAGGAACACCTTGGCGGCCATTTCCGGCTGGTGGGTGCGCCTCAAAAAGTGCCGTTTGTCATTCGTGAGACACAGCACAAATTCCAGCACACGCTGTCCGAAGTGACAATCTGGGAGCGACTGCCCCGCTGATCAAACGGGGTTCGCGTCCCCAACGCCAGCCTCCCAGCTGGCGGCCAGCACGTCATCCCGATAGGGGTTGACGGGCGTGCTGCCAGCCCGGCTGGCAAGCTCACCCGCCAGCACTCCGGCCTGATAGGCCTGGTCCACCGAATCCGCTTCCGACGAGCGGCGCAGGCGCGCCACCTGCCGGCCAAGCCATTCCCCGGCATCGCTGCCGAGTACCATCAGGCAGGGCACCAGCAACAGGGTGGTGAGGCTGGCGAACATCACACCAAACCCCAGTGACACCGCCATCGGCACCAGAAAGCCGGCCTGGGGATTGGTCTCAAACGCCAGCGGCATCACCGCCAGGAAGGTGGTCAGCGTGGTCAGGACAATCGGCCTCACCCGATCCCGAATGCCGAGGCGAATGGCATCCACCAGAGTTTTCGTGGTCTTGCGGTGATCATTGATTCGATCGATCAACACCAGGTTATCGTTGATCACCACGCCACTGACCGCCACCATACCCACCACCGACCAAAGGGTAAGATCCAGCCCCAGCGCAGCGTGGCCCAATACTGCGCCCACCAGGCCGAAAGGAATGGCGGCGACAATCAGCAGGGGCTGCCAGTAGTTCCCGAACATCATGGTCAGCACGAAGAACATCGCGACCATGGCGACCAGGTAACTGGCGGTCAGGTAATCCAGGAACATGCCGATCGCCACCGGCTTACCGGCGGTCTCCCAGCTGGCGCCGGGCCAGCGTTCCGGTAATTCGTTCAGCCAGCTCTGCTGCAGATGCGCCATCACCTTGCCGGGCGAGGAAATCGCCGTTTCAACGTAGGCGGTCACCGTGGCACTCGTCTTGCGGTCGTAATGGGGAATCACTGCCGGCGTTCGGTGCGCCTGGATATCCGCCAGAACGCTCAACGGTGCCCGGGTATTATCTTTACCTGCCCTGGCGTCCGGTTCATTGCCCGGAGCCATGGAGACCGGCAACTGCTCCAGATGCCACAGGCTGTTGGTCTGCTCATCCGGTAACCGCAGCACCACCGGAACATCGTGGTCCCCCATGGGCAGGCGATCAATCTCCACGCCCTGGAAGGCCATCCTGACCTGCTCGCCCAGGCTCCCCTCATCCAGCCCGGCCAGCTCCCCGCCAGGCCGAAGCCGCAGGTCCAGCTCGGTAAAGCCGGCCCGCATGTTGTTGCCAATCTCATACACACCCTCCAGGCTTGCCAGCAACGACTCCAGCTCTGCAGACATCGCCATCAGCGTGTCAGGATCAGGGTGATAGAGATTGACGTGAATATCCGGCTTGATCTGGTTAATGCTGGTGTGGAAGCGCATAGAAACCACACCCTCCGGGGCCATGAAGGAGCGCCGCCAGGCATTGGCGATCTCATCCGGCGGCAGCGGGCTTTCGCCCGGCGCCAGAGCCAGGGATACACGGGCCCTTAATTGCGCAGAGGGGTCGTGGGCCGTTGAATAGTTATCCCTGCGGCCCTGCTCGGCCAGTACCGAGGTAATCAGTGGTTCGCCCCGCTCATTGGTCAGCTGTCGTTGCAGATCGCTCGCGCTCAGTTGCAGCGCCCGGGTAGCCTCAAGCACACGCTGGCCGCTGGTACCCTCCGTAAATCTGAGGTCGGCGATCACTCTGTCTCCAGCCACATTCGAGAACATGGTGACGCTGAGCCAGCCACTGTGCATCAAGGCGAAGCAGAGCAGGAACAACCCGAAGAACCCGGTCAGTACAGCCAACCGCCAGTGCAACAGGCCTTGCACCATCGGCTCCACGTGCCGCCGTACAAGCGCTTCGAAGCGCTGATTGACCCGATCACTCATGCGTTCAAGCGGCTCCAGCCAGCTACCACGGCGGTTACCCGATGACGCGTGCTTGAGGTGGGATGGCAAAATCAGCAACGATTCCATCAGCGAGAGGGCCAATACGGTGATGGCAATGATCGGCACAATCCGCATGAACTCTCCTTCCGGGCCCGGCAGGAACAGCATCGGCGTAAAACTCAGGGCGGTTGTCACCACGGCCACCACGATCGGCAAGGCGACACGCACCGTGCCATCCCGAACCGCCTGCCGCCCCGGCCCTTGAAGCCGAATCTGATCGGCAACGCTTTCGCCGACGATCACGGCGTCATCCACCACTATGCCCAGCACCAGAATAAAGGCGAACAGGGAAATGGTATTCAGCGAGCCACCCGTTAACGGAAGAATCATACAGGCGCCGATCATCGCCACCGGAATGCCCGCCGCGACCCAGAACGACAGGCGCAGTCCAAAAAACACACCCAGTAACAGAACCAGAAGCACCAGCCCCTGCAGCGCATTGGTCCACAGCAGAGACGACCGGTCGAGGTACTGTTTTGCATCGTCCTGCCAGATTTGCAGGGTTACACCGTCAGGCAGACGGGCCTGATCCAGAAACTGGTATACCGCCTCCACGGTCGCCACCACATCCTGTTGTCCGATGCGGTATACATCCAGTGCCACGGCCCGCTGGCCATCCAGCCACAACCCCATGGCATCCCGATGAAAACCATCCTCCACCTGCCCCAGATCGCGGAAGTGCAATGCTTCGCCGTCGCGCCCGCGACGCACCACCACGTCACCGTAGGCCTCCGCCGATTCCGGCGTACGGCCAGCGAGCAACAGCGAATTCTGTTCGGGGCCGCGCATCATGCCGCCCGGAACCCGCCCGGTGTCTTTATCGATGGCATCGGCAATTTCTTGCAGCGTGAGGTCGTAACGGTGCAGATTCTGACGACTCACCGTCAGACTGATCTCCCGTTCCGGCAGGCCCTCCAGTCGCACCTCGGAAATTTCAGGCAAGGCCAGCAGCTCGCTGCGCAACTGCCTGGCGATGGAATGCAACCGCATGGGTTGGTCACCGCCCACCACCAGCAGACGCGCTACCCGATTGCGAAACACCACCTCTTCCACTTTGGCGGCGGTGGCATCCGGCGGCAGGTTGGACAGCGCCTGAACCCGAGCGGCCATCCGGTCCCTCACCTCACCGGCATTCTCGCCTTCGACCACATCCACAGTAATGGAGCACACACCCTCGCGGGACTCGCTGCGTATGTCGGTCACGCCTTCCACGGTTGCGATCGCGGTTTCCAGTGGATAACACAACCGCTGCTCAACTTCCGAGGGCGACGCCGAAGGCAACTCGGATACGACACCAATGCGCTCCAGGGGCACATTGGGGAGCGTTTCCTGACGGGTTTGGTTGAGTGCAAAAATGCCGCCCGCCAGCAGCAAAAAGGCCAATAGATTGGCAACGGCGGGGCGATCGATGAACCAGTCAATTAACCCCACCGTCAGAGCCCCAGGTCCATTTGTGAGACCACCGGTCGTGGCCTGGACACCGGCTGAACATCCACTTCGCGCACGTCCACCTGCATTCCCTCGCCCAGCATTTCACTGCCACGTAGCAGCACGCGCTCACCGGCATCCAGACCTCTGGTCAGATAGATATGCTGTCGGTCACTGTGCACCGGTTCAATGGTGCGTTGTCGCAACTTGCCGGACTCGTCCACCAACCAGACCGTTTGATCTTTCTGAAGCGCCGAGCGCGGCAAGGCCACCGCTTCCTTCAGTTGCCTCCCCTCAATTTCGGCCTCCACGAACACACCGGGCTCCAGCAGCACCGGACTGCTGTCAGCCGCCACCTCGGCGATCAGCCAACTCATCTGATTGCGGCTGATACCGCCTTCCCGGCGGGTAATCACCCCACGCCAGACGCGCTGTTCACCGGCAAATCGACCGCTCAGGGCAACCTGGATGTCCAGGGCTTCGGTGGAGGCCCCCAGAATACCGGACCGCTCGTCCAACAGGGCCAGCCAGTCATCCCGTACCGGCAGGCGCACTTCCATGGCTCTTGCGCTGTAGAGCTGGCCCAGAGCCTGGCCAGGCGTCACCCACTCACCCTGACTGACCGAAACGCCTTTCAGCCGGCCGGAAAACGGCGCGGTCATCACCGCGCGCTCCAGATCGGCTTCGGCCTGAGTGACGGCCTGCCGGGCAGCTTCGAGTCGAGCTTCCGCTTCTTGTAACTGCGGTTCATTACGAGCATAAGCGGTCGATTTGGAGGATACATCCCGCCGCGCCATGTGGGCATTGGCACGGGTACGCTCCAGATGCAGGCGGGCGCTGGCCAATTCGTGTCTACGCTGCCCCAGCGCCAGTTCCAATGGTTGCTGTTCCAGCCAAACCAAAGGATCACCCGCTTCCACCCAACCTCCGTCTTCGAAAGATGGCGAAACCTGGGTTACCTCACCCTCGGTCCGAAAGGCCAGGGTGATACTGCTCCGGGGCTCAGCCACCCCCTGGCTGTGCAGGGACAACGAAATATCCGCCGGCTGAACCCGCATCACATCAAACTGGGGAGTGACCACCGCAACCACACGCCCGGTCTGCTCCGGCGCGGTCCAGTAAACGATGGCAAGCAGGCCCGCCACCACAAGCGCCAGGATGGCGCCCACCCTGACCGGCTTCAGCGCAGTTCCGGCTGTCTTTTTACTCATAGGACTACAACCTGGCCACATCGGCATGAAGCGGCAGGCCCGCATCCAGCGATGCCGTGGGGTCAGCTTCGCCCCACGTCATCAGGAAGTGATGGCTATGCATCACCCGCCGGGAGAATCCTGCCAGAATATTTTCGGCGGCATCGCCTTCAAAGAACGCGCAAATCAGCGCGTCATAGTAGGGGCCGTAACAGCGATGCAGATGACTGAGCAGCGCATCCAGGATGAGCGGATCGTGCTCACGCACCATCACGGTATGGATCATCCGGTAATTGAAGCATTCCCCGGTGGCCGGTAAGCGCATACCACCGGTCATGCGCGACCAGCCGTTATAGAGCGGCCGGGCCAGCTTCAGTGACCGGTTATAGCCCGCCACCCGGGTTTGCCGGAAGCCTTTCTGATCCCAGGTTCCGGCCAGCCCCACCAGCTCATCGCCATCAAAGGCGAGCCAGAAATCCGACAGGTCGAGCCCGCGGTAATAGGGATGCTTTTCGGCAACGTCTGCAAACCGGTATACCGGAGCGAACTGCCGGCGACTTGCCTCTCGATCATAAAATGCTTGCATGGCACCCAGGTCATTGCGGGTCGCCATACGGATGTTCAGGCCTTCGTTGTGGCGAAGGCGTCGCTTGCGGCCGGTCAGCAGGCTGGTGCGAATATCACCGGCGGCATAGAACGCCGGTAACCCGGCCATGCGTTTACGAACCGAGCGCAAGTAGTGCTCGTTGTCCGCCAGAATCACGGCCTGGGTCCAGGGTGCGGTCTCCAGAATGCGGCGGCCACGATCATAGGCCATAAAAATCGCTTCGCCGCCTCGCGCCTTCGGATCAATGCGGAAATCGTGGGCGTAATGCACTTTTTGTACGTCGCCGTTGACGAACAGGTCACGGCTGCCAATGTTGTACACACCCACCAAGTTTTTCTGATCAGGCTGTTCGATGACAAAAACAGTGGGGTCGAACGAACTGACACTGGCACCGTGAAAGTAATCCGGGGACCGCTCGAAGGCGAGGTTCACCGGGCCCGGCTGCGGGTTGTCCGCCAGCAGCTGGAGAATGCCCTCGTTATCATCCTGCCGTGCCTCCCGAACCCGATAGGCTGACGTTACCTGGCCACTCATACCAGAATCTCCTGATCAGTCAGTTGTCGGCGCACAGTTATGGGCGCAGACGATGGCTCAACCGGCAAAGCACCTTGCCAGCTTCTCAATGCTTCTACTTTGATGTTGCCTTCGATCATGCCGCGCTGGCGGCAAGCCTCCAGATACTGCCGGTGTAGATCCGGCTGGCAAATACACAGAGCGGGCGCCAGCTGGCCGAGGTTGCGGGCCAGCTGATAATGAAAGTTTTGATTGAGGCCGTCCTCCAGCCGATCCGCCAGGCGTTCGCTGTAGCTGCGAAGGTGGCGATCATCCAGACCGGCCGAGGCGTCCGCCAACAGCACATAGCGAGGCAACTGACCCTCCTCCTGGCTGGCAAGCAGGATGACCGGGCTGACGCCTGCGGGCCAGGGCAGGTTATCCAGTAACTGCTGCGCAGTCACGCGGCTGATTTTCTCCCCGACCATGTCCGTCGTCCCTCCGCGCCCCAGAAACGTCAGGCACGGCGCCTCGCCCCGGAAGCCGGTTACCTCAAGCAGATCGCCAAGCCGGTAGCGCAACAAGCCCGCTCCGGTGGTCAGCAAGGGCGCCACCACCTGGCCACGCTCAAGCTGCCAGGGCGGATAGACCGCACCGGTGTCCGGGTCTTCAAATTCGTAGACATGGGAGTTCACCGCCAGAACGTAATCCGGCTCCAGATTACCGGATGCTATCGGTGTCTGGGGTATGGTCACCACGCCCTCGGTCGCCCACAGCCCCTTGCCCTGAAACTCCGCTTGCGGCAGGAACGCCTTGAGCTTTCGCGCCCAGGGTTCGGCTGCCGCCGTATTCCAGGCACTGATCAATGACAGCTGCGGCCAGAGCGAGCGATGGAACATCGGATTCGGGCGACCATCCCAGCCATCCAACAACTCCGAAGCCTGAAGATTCATCGGCGCCGGCACCTGACGTAAAGCCTCAAGCCGCCGCCCCCAATGCCCGGTGGCCAATACGTCACTCAGCTCCTCGCGCCAGAGCGGCAATTTGTCCAGCAGTGCGAGTGCAAAGGTTGGGCTCCAGACTGACATGACACTGAGATTCTGGTTTGCCACCAGACTCGCCAGCGTGGCAAACAGCGAGTCATCCGACGTTGGCGCCAGCGCAATCGACTCGGGTACCGCCTGAGTGCGGCCGGTCAGCCAGCGCTTTCCCAGGCTCAGCAGCTTCATATCGTCGTTGAGCTGGTCACCGGACTCCTGGCGCATGTCGGTCGGCAGCCACGACAACGACCAGTAGTGCACACCCTGGCGGATACCCGGATAGTTCTGATAGAGGTCAGCCAACCAGGGCGCAATCGCGCCATCCAGTTCTTTCAGGAACTGGCCAGTGTAGGGAATCCATTTGATGGCGGCGCTGGAGCCACTGGTTGGCTGATATCGGCGCACCGGTGAACGGATCAGGCCAGACGATTGGCTGGCCATCTGGCTGGCTATCAA
>Ga0209075_1003170_pt1 | contig 13905 bp, 10 predicted proteins | sample Stecom2011_FD_187523 | JGI IMG/M metagenome (GOLD analysis project Ga0209075, IMG submission 187523) | Agricultural soil microbial communities from Utah to study Nitrogen management - Steer compost 2011 (SPAdes) (version 2) | ecosystem: Environmental > Terrestrial > Soil > Agricultural land... | reverse complement strand
GTATAGGGGTTAAACAAAATTTCCGTCAACAGATAATCGTCCTCCGACAGCAAGCCACGGGCAATGTCCATGTGCTTTTTAAAAGTAGTTCCCGGCGCATCCTGCTGCTTCATACAGGCCGCAAACACCAGGGTCGAAGAAAAAGGAATCGACAAAGAATAAGCAATGGTCTCATCGTGCTCATCAAAAGAATACTGATGAATGTTGAGTCCCAGCGAGCCAAAAAAGTCCTTAAAAAAGGCCTTGCCCATGTGGTCCGACTCGGTGATGATGATGGCGTGGTGCGCACTCAGATCCTTCAGATTGGCAAAGGTGGGCCCAAACATGGGGTGGGTCGACACAAAGCGACGGCCCGTACTCTTGTAGTAGTCCTGAAACCCTGTTTTCACCGAAGCAATGTCACTGAGGATACAATGAGCAGGCAAATAAGGTTCCACCTCACGAAAGACCGCAATGGTGTGTTTCAGGGTAACGCTGTTGATCAACAACTCAGGTTCAAATTCCCTGATTTCCTCAAGGGTCGTTAATCGCTGGGTATTGAACACGTAGCGCAGCCGCTCCTTGTCCCTGTCAAAAATAGCCACTTCGTGCTGCAGGCACAAGGCATCGGTCAGCCAGGTCCCCATTTTACCAGCACCCAAAATACAAATCTTCATCGCTTGCACATTGTTGTTTACAAGCAGCATCACCAAGCCGGGCCGGGTGATGCTGCTGAATAATTCTCCAGAACACGCTCTGACAAGGGAAAGGCCCTTAGGCTCCCTTCTCCTTATTTTTAAGCGCCTTGTTCATAATGGCACTCTGACAAGAGATGGATTCTTCGTGAATGGATTCAAAAATCTTCGCGGCAAATTCACCGTCAAGGCCCCGTTTATTGGCCCGCTCGGTACGGTCGCGCATGATTTCATCGTAACGACGACTCTGCAGAATGGTAATGTTGTTCTCCTGCTTGTACTTACCAATGGCTTCCGAGACCTTCATACGGGCAGCCAAAATATCAAGCAGATCGTTGTCGAGCTTATCGATTTGCTTACGCAATTCGTCGAGCGTATTACGCGGGGTATCCCCAATTTTTGGTCGACGCAACACCAAATTATCCAACACCTTCTTCAAACCTTCAGGGGTCAACTGCTGCGCAGCATCGCTCCAGGCCTTCTCCGGATTGTAATGGGTCTCGATAATCAAGCCATCGAAATTCAGGTCCATCGCTTCCTGGCAAATATCGGCAATCAGCTCACGCTTACCCCCGATGTGACTCGGATCGGTGATGATGGGCAGCTCCGGAATACGACGGTGCAGCTCAATGGGAATCTGCCATTGCGGATGGTTGCGGAACTCCGACTTATCGTAAGTACTGAAACCACGATGAATCGCAGCCAGCTGCTTAATACCGGCATTGTTGATGCGCTCCAGGGCGCCTATCCACAAGTCGAGGTCGGGGTTCACCGGGTTTTTAACAAACACGGGAATATCGATGCCCTTAAGGGCATCGGCCACTTCCTGTACAGCAAAAGGGTTGGCCGAAGTACGGGCTCCCACCCACATCATATCCACGCCGTGCTTAATGGCTTCGTACACGTGATGCGCAGTGGCTACCTCTACACCGACATACATGCCTGTTTCCTCCTTCACTTTCTTCAGCCAGGGGAGTCCGATAGAACCCACGCCTTCGAAGGCTCCGGGACGGGTACGTGGCTTCCAGATGCCTGAACGGAAGACTTTTACGCCGATGGCCGAAAGCAAACGGGCCGTAGCCAGGGTTTGCTCTTCGGTTTCCGCACTACAGGGACCCGCAATAACCAGGGGTCTTTTAGGTTCCAGACCCGGAAAATTAATGGGTTCAAGATTCAACTTTGACATAGCTGCTTAAAATTTGATGTTTTGGATGCGTTTGATGGTTTCCCTGAATTTATCTTCGGTGGTACAAAGCGAGATACGAATGTAACGTTCGCCTGCTTCCCCAAAGATGAAGCCGGGGGTAATAAATACATGAGCCTTCTCTAATACGATGTCGCTCACTTCGGTACCGTTTTTAAAAGTATCGGGAATGCGGGCCCAGACGAACAAACCGGTTTGGTTGCGGTCGTACTCACACTTTAAGAGGTCCATAATCTGGAAGACCAGTTCGCGACGACGGGTATAGCCTTCGTTCAGCTCCTTGTACCACGCGTCACCCATAGACAGGGCCTTAATGGCCGCTTCCTGCACGGGACGGAACATACCGGAGTCCATGTTGCTCTTTACACGCAAAATGTACTGCAAAAACTCGGCATTAGAGGCGGCCATACCCACGCGCCAGCCGGCCATGTTGTGCGACTTACTCAAGGAATTCAATTCAATACCAATCTCCTTAAATCCGGGAATGGACATGATGCTGGTGGGATTGGGGTTCAGCACAAAACTGTAGGGGTTGTCGTTGACCAACAAGATGTTGTTTTTGCGACAGAAAGCCACAATCTTCTCCATCACTTCCTGCTGGGCAGGCGCTCCGGTAGGCATGTTGGGATAGTTGATCCACATCATTTTCACCTTCGACAGGTCACTGTTTTCCAGGGCGGCCAAATCGGGCTGCCAGTTGTCGTCGGCCTTCAATTCAAAATAACGAATTTTGGCACTCACCAGGTTGGCAACGGCAGTGTAGGTGGGGTAGCCCAGACTGGGCAACAAAACCTCATCACCGGGGTTCAGAAAAGCCATGCAGATGTGCATGATGGCCTCCTTGGAACCCATCATGGGCAGAATTTCAGTATTGTAGTCGAGTTCCACGTTGTAGCTGCGCTTGTACCAGTCGGCAAAGGCCTTCCGGAGTCCGGGTGTTCCAACATAGCTCTGGTAGCCGTGGAAGCCGGGGTTTGGCGCTGCATCCTGCAGGGCCTTGATGACTTCGGGGGCAGGCGCCTGGTCGGGACTGCCGATACCGAGGTTTACAACGTCTGCGCCTTCGTTGCGCATTTTTTCAATCTGCTTCAGTTTAATCGAAAAATAGTATTCCGATACATTACTAATTCTGTCTGCTGGTTGAATCATGGTTACAATTTATAATTGTCAATAAAAAGGTTAATTATAAGGTCATTCAACGATAAAGATAAAGCCAATTTTTCTGCGGTAAAAACGCCGCTGCGTTTTTACAAGGCCGCTGCCTTCTTCACCCCTCCGCCACCGTTGGTTTCATAAAGGGTATCGGCCGCCTCGTATTCTCCCAGTTCACGCAGCTTACGGGTAAGGGGACGGATGGCATCGAGCGACTGGCGGTAGCGCTGGTAATCAGTTATCTGCACATCGATGTAAAAAAGATATTCCCACTCCTGCCCGATGATGGGCAACGATTGTATCTTGCTCAGGTTGATGTTGTAAAAGGTCAGGATGGTCAAAATCTTGGAGAGACTGCCCTCCTCGTGCGGCAGGGAAAAGACCAGGGAAGCCTTGGTCAGGCGACCTTCGCTGAGTAACTTTTGCTTTTGCTGCTCATCGGCACGACCCACCACCAAAAAGCGGGTATAGTTGTGCTTGTTGGTTTCAATATCGCGTGCCAACAACTCCAAACCGTAAATTTGAGCGGCCAGCGAAGAAGCAATGGCGGCAACACCGGGAGTGCGGTTTTCCGCAATCCGTTTGGCACTGAGGGCGGTATCTTCCGACTCCACCAGACGAATATGCGGGTAGTTCTTGAAAAACTGCTCACACTGCGCCAGCGCCATTGGGTGAGAGTGCACTTCGTAAATGTCGGCCAGCGTTTGCCCAGGCAGGGCCATCAGCTGATGCTTAATACGCAACTTATGTTCGCCCAGCACCATAAATCCCGAATCTTTCAGTAAAGTGTAGTTGGCCAGCAAACTGCCCACCAGGGTATTTTCGATGGCTACCATCCCCAGCATCTCCTCATCCTGATTCATTTTATCGAACAACTCGGGGAACGACAAACAAGGGACCAATTCAAGGGCTGCTTCGCCAAAATAGGCCCGCGCGGCGATGTCGTGATTGGCTCCCGGCCATCCCTGAATCGCAATTTTTATGGCTGACTGACTCATTTTATCTTTTCGTTTCATTTTCCTTTAGCTTCAAACGACGTGAAGCCCTACTTGTTCAACGGTGCTGCTGCTTTTAAAAAATAAAAATCCCGCCCTGATACAGGGGCGGGATTATATTTTGTCGGGAATTCCTAAATCTCATTTCTATTAGGTAAACACATAACCCACCCCCTTTGGCCATAAAACCAAAAAAAGAAGTAAAAGAAATAATAAAAATAGGAACCGCGTTTCATTTGCTCGCTTTTAATATGCTACAAAAATAAAGATAAAAATCATACCTCCAACCCAAAGTTGAAAAAAAAGAAGTGAAAAGGCTGCTTTTTTTTAAATCCCAAAGCCCCGGCTGCATTTTACTTACTTTTTAACAGTATCGGAGCCACCAGCTGCCCACGCATCTCCTTTACCTTCCCGGGCCGACTACCTGGCCCTCCTTTTATTAAAGCTGCCTTGGCAGTCTTTGCACAAATCAAGTCTTTTTGCTACCTTACCTATCCGTCCCTGCCCCCATCCAAATAAACCAGACAACATGAATACAAAAGCACAAAAAATACGACTCGGCATCTTTGTGCTGATCAGCGCAAGCCTCCTGATTTTTTTGGTAGTTTGGTTTACAGCCCGTCAGCTGCTCGAAAAAAGCGATACCTATTACGTGGCCTTCTCAGGGGTATCGGTCAGCGGCATGGAAGTGGGCAGTCAGGTCAAATACCTGGGCATACGCGTGGGCACCATTGCCGACATCGCCATCCATCCCGAAGATGTAACCAGTATATTGGTCACCCTGGCCCTGAAACCGGGAACCCCCATTAAGGAAGATGCCCAGGCAGACATCAGTTCACAGGGGATTACAGGACTAAAGTCCATTGAAATACGCGGTGGCAGCAATGAGGCAGCGCGACTTCCGCCCGGAGAGTTTATTCCGGCAGGGAGTTCCCTTACCGACGACATTACCGGAAAGGCCGAAGTGATCGCCGAAAAGGCCGAGCAGGTAATCAACAATCTGCTGCGTCTGACCCAGCCGGCCAATACCGAAAAGGTGGTGGCGCTGCTCGACAAATATCAGGAGCTGGGAGAAAATGCCAACCAGGCCGCCCTGGGGATCGATTCCCTGCTGAATGAGAACCGTGGCGACTTGCGTGAGGTGGTGCACGCAGCGCGCGAACTTACCGACCGACTGCTGGCTTCGTCCGAAGCCCTCGATGCCAGTCTTCAACGCATCGACCGGGTAGTGCAAAGCGATACCATCGATCAAATTTTAGGTAACGCCCTGGTGTTTTCAAATTCGCTTAAGGACAGTCGACTGAGCAGTCTGGTAGAAGAGCTGGCCATTGTTGCCCGTCACACCCAGGAACTTTTGGTTAAGGTGGATGAGGACTTGAATCAGGGCAGTCGCGATTTGGCAGAAAGTCAGGTCCTCCTGAAAGCCACCCTGCAAAACCTGCACGAAGCCTCCAGGAAAATAAACGACAATCCGGGCGTTTTGCTGCGCGGCAGCAAAACCCGCAACACCCCCGATAAGGAATTAAACCCCTGAATCGCAAAAGCAGCAGGAAGGGCACGCTTAAAATGCCGCCTGTCCCAAGTTATAAGACACAAATACCAAACACCATGAAGCATACTCCAAATGCAAGCATAAAAATACTTCCCGGCCTTTTGCTTCTCGTACTTACCCTGAGTCTGGGCGCCTGCCGAAGCAGCACAACCCTTGTCAAACAATACTACCTTCTGGAAACGGAAACTGCCACAGACAGTTTGGTGGACTTGCGCTTTCCTCATTTGCAGCTTGAAGTAGCCGCCCCGGAGGTGGCTCCGGCCTTTGCCACAGAAGCCATTGCGCTGCGCGACCAAAGTCACCAGCTGCGCTATTTCGAAAACCATCGCTGGGCCGTTCGACCCGCTGCCAACCTGCACCACCTCATCGTGACGCACCTTTCGTCGGCCCACTTATTTCAAAGGGTGGCCGAACGCTTTTGGCAGCAAAGGGCTGCCTATCGCCTGGAAACACGGGTGCAGCGTCTCGATGTAGAAAAGCGGGACAAAGCCTTGTATGCTGTACTGCAACTTGACTTTTCACTGATTGAAACAGCAGGGGGACAAACCCTACTGAAACAACCGGTTAAAAGTGAGGAGCGTCTCCAGGACAGGGACCTCAATACTATGGCGGCCGCATTGAGCCGGGTGCTGACCGAAGAAATGAAACGACTGACCAGGGATATAGAAGAAGCGGTTGCCGCCCAGGAAGAAAGCAAGACATCTGGTCGATAGCCAGACAGTCCTGCCCCCTTCAACAAACACCCTGAAAAAAAACAAAACCTTTCGACACAAAACCACAGGCCTTGTGCCCAATACTTTTAAAGTGAAAAAGAAAGTCGTCTACCACAGTCTCCGCTACGAGCCCCAAAACGGGGTGCTTTACCTGCAGGGAAAACTCACCCGCGAGCAGGCAGGGGAAGTACTGCATTGGGAGGCGCGTCTGGAAAGCAAGCGCTTACCGGCAGTTTTGTGCCTGGATTACAGCGGCGTGAGCGAACTGGACAGCGCGGGCAGTACGGCCGTGCATCTACTGCGACGCCGGCTAAAGGAACGGGGTCTGCAGTTGGAGGAACGGGGCCTAACGCCGGAATGGGAAGAACGCCTCAACTTATTTTCACCGGCTGAGCCTCAGGCAGCTGCAGCAGCAAAAAAGGAGTCGCTGCCCTACCGACTCGGCAGCTGGCTGCAAGACTTCTGGACCAAACACGCCCGGGGCTTTCTGCTGCTGATGGCCGATATGCTGTTTTGGGGTTTACGTGATTTATTTAAGAGGGGACAGCGGCGTAAGGGCGAAGTAGTAAACCAGGCCGTAGGTATTGGGGTCAATGCTGTGCCCATTGTTATGGTGCTGGCCTTCATCATTGGCCTGGTGCTGGCCTTGCAATCGGCCGCACAGTTGCGCAATTTTGGCGCCAATATTTTTATTGTGGACCTGATTGTAATTGCCATGATGGCCGAAATGGGACCGCTTATTACGGCCATTGTAGTGGCGGGCCGAAGTGGCTCTTCCATTGCGGCAGAAATAGCCACCATGAAGGTGACCAATGAAACCGATGCGCTGCAAACCATGGGCATCAACCCCTTGCGCTTTGTGGTGGTGCCTAAGCTTTACGGGGCCTTGCTGACCCTGCCCTTTTTAACCGTATTGGCCAATGTGGCAGGAATTGCCGGTGGGGCAACCGCCGCCTATGCCTATCTCGATATCGGTCCCGAAGTATTTTTCAATCGCATGCCCGAGGTCCTTTATCAAAAAGATATTGTTACGGGACTGGTCAAAAGTCTGGCCTTTGCCACGCTGGTGGTACTCACCGGCACCTGGTTTGGCTTTCAGGTCGATAAAGGGGCTGAAGGGGTGGGCAAGGCAGCCACCCGATCGGTAGTCGCCTCCATTGCACTGGTCATTGTGGCCGATTTGGTTTTGGGTTTGCTTTTTTACTAGCAGGTGTATGACAAAAAATGTGATAGAAGTCTCGGAGCTCTCTGCCGCCTTTGATGAACGTCAGGTGCTGCGCAAGGTAAATTTCTCGGTGCCTGGGCAACAGGTCACCGTTATTTTAGGCGGCAGTGGTTCGGGCAAGACCACCATCTTGAAACACCTCCTGGGTTTGTATCCGGTGGACGAGGGCCGGGTGCGCATTTTCGGCCGTGATTTGGCCAGCTTGTCGGAGGAGGAACAAAGACTGCTTTACCAGCAAATGGGCGTCTTCTACCAAAACGGAGCCTTGCTCAACAACCTGAATGTACTGGAAAACATTGCGCTGCCCCTGCAACAACACACGCAGTTGCCCGAAGATTTGATCGCGGAAATGGTGCGCATGAAGTTGCGCCTGGTGGGACTCAACGATGCGGCCCTTCTGTTTCCGTCACAATTGAGTGGCGGCATGCTCAAGCGTGCCGCACTGGCACGGGCCATTGCTATGGACCCGCCCTTACTTTTTTGTGATGAGCCGGGGGCCGGCCTCGATCCGGTATCGCTGGCGCGCCTGGATCAACTGATTCTCAACCTGAAGGAGCAACTGGGCATCACCGTGGTTATGGTGACGCACGAAGTATCGAGCATCCTGCGTACAGCCGACCACATTGTTTTTCTCAACGAGGGCCAAATCGTATTGGAAGGCAGCAAGGAAGAAGCACTGGCCTCAGAATTGCCGGTTGTTCGCGATTTTTTTGGGAAGGGAACAGGGGCCTACTGACCGAGTTCACTCAGTTCGAGCCAGCGCATTTCACTGTTGTCGAGTTCGGAGAGCAACCGACCGAGTCGCTCGGAGGCCGCCTGCAATTCCTCAGCACTCAGACTGCCAGAACTCAGAGCGCTCTCCAGCTCAGACTTTTCATCTTCCAAGCGGGCCATGGCAGCCTCCAGTTCCTCCAGCTCCTTCTTCTCCTTAAAGGTCATTTTTCGCGGCTTTCCGTTGTCGGTGGCCGACTTGCTTTTACGCGGCGCTACTTTATCGGTGGCTGCAGCATCATTGCTCTTTTCCCGGGCACTGACGGCTTTTTCGGCCTTCTTTTCAAACTCCTGGTATTGACTGTAATTGCCCGGAAAGTTTTTAATTTCACCCGCAGCTTTGAAAACAAAGAGCTGGTCTACAACCCGATCGAGGAAGTAGCGGTCGTGACTCACCACCAGCACACAGCCCTCAAAGCGGGCCAGATAATCTTCGAGCACACCGAGGGTGAAAATATCCAAATCGTTGGTGGGCTCATCCAGAATCAGGAAGTTGGGGTTGCGCATCAAAACCGTCATCAAATACAGACGCTTCTTTTCACCCCCACTGAGCTTGCGCACCTGCACGTAATGCATTTCGTTGGGAAACAGAAAGTAACGCAAAAACTGCGCGGCATTCATTCGTTGCCCGCTGCCCGCATCAATGTCCTCCGCAATTTCACTGATGACCTCTATAACTTTTTTGTTGTCGTCGAGCTGTATGCCCTCCTGGCGGTAATAACCAAAGACCAGGGTCTCTCCCGGATCGACCCGACCCGCATCGGGCTGGAGACTTCCGGTTAATATGTTTAATAAGGTACTCTTGCCACTGCCGTTTTTGCCCAGAATGCCGATGCGCTCCCCCTTCACAAACTTGTGCGAAAAATTGCGAATCAATTCGAGCTGATCAAAGGATTTGGATATGTCTTCGAGATGAAGGACCTTCTTACCAAGTCGGGCCGATTGAATGTTCAAATCCAGAGCGGCCTCGTCCGTTTTTTGTCCGGCCACCTCCTTGAGTTCATAAAAGGCATCGATGCGGTACTTGGCCTTGGTGGCCCGTGCCTGCGGCATACGGTTCATCCAGTCCTGCTCCTTCCGCAAGAGATTTCGGGCCCGTTCGATTTCCTGCTGACGCTGCAACACGCGTTCCTCGCGCTTCTCTAAAAAATAGCTGTAATTGCCCTGGTAGCGGAAGAGCGACTGCTCATCCATTTCAAAGATGGTGTTGCACACCCTGTCGAGAAAAAAGCGATCGTGGGTCACCATGAGCAAAGTGGCCCGGTTGCGACTCAGATAGTCTTCCAGCCAATCCACCATATCCAAATCGAGGTGGTTGGTGGGCTCATCCAGAATCAACAAATCGGGCTCCTCCACCAAAACGGCGGCCAAAGCCACCCTTTTCAACTGGCCCCCCGACAACTGTTCCACCGGCTGCTCCAGTCGGGTTATCCGCAACTGATTGAGCACCTGTTTGACCCGCTGCTCGTAGTCCCAGGCTTGCAAGGCATCCATTTGTTCCATAAGACGACCGATGGCAAGCTGATCGCCTTCTTCAAGAGCCGTCTCGTACCGGCGCACCAAATCGACCACCCCGTTGTCGCCGCTGAAGACCGCTTCTTTCACAGTCATGCCGGGCGCATAAACGGGATCCTGACTCAGATAACCCACTTTAATGCCCGATCGCAGCGTCACCTGGCCCCCGTCTGCCACCAGCTTTCCGGCCAGAATATTCAGCAGCGTGGTTTTGCCGGTTCCGTTTCGGGCAATGAGTGCCGCCTTATCGCCTTCTTCCAGTCCAAAAGTCAGTCCCTCAAACAAGCGTATATCCCCCCAATGATGGGTCAATGCCTCTACCGATAATACATTAGCCATGCCAATTCTCCGTCTTATGAAGCCCCAAAGATAGCACAAAGCAGCAGGCTTTCAAGCCTGCTACTGAGCTAAGTTTACAGCAAAATGACAAGGAAGTCCCCTCCCGGGCAGCCTACAACAGCTTTTCTATGGCCTGCAGCTCCTCCTTAGTGAAAGTAAGCTTATCCAGAGCTGCCAGGTTGTCCGAAAGCTGCGCCACCGAACTGGCACCGATCAAAACGGAAGTCACCCGCTCGTCCTTCAAGAGCCAGGAAATGGCCATTTGGGCGAGACTCTGACCACGTGCTGCAGCCAGGTCGTTCAGGGCCAACAACTGGGCATGTCGTTCGGGGGTGAGGGCTTCCTGCTTGAGAAAGCCATGGGCCTTGGCCATGCGCGAATCGGCCGGCACTTCCTTCAGGTAGCGCGAAGTCAGCAAACCCTGCGCCAGAGGAGAAAAGGCAATGCAGCCAATGCCCCTTTTTCCCAACACATCCAACAATCCATCCTCCACCCAGCGGTCGAGCATCGAATACCGGGGCTGGTGAATCAACAAGGGCGTGCCCAAATCATTCAGTATGGCCTCGGCCCGCTGGGTTTGATCGGCGGTGTAATTGGAGAGCCCCACATACAGCGCCTTGCCCTGGCGCACCAGCAAATCAAGTGCTGCCATGGTCTCTTCCAGGGGCGTTTCGGGATCGGGCCTGTGGTGATAAAACACATCTACATAATCGAGGCCCATGCGCTGAAGACTTTGATCGAGACTGGAAACCAGGTACTTTTTAGAGCCCCAGTCGCCATAGGGCCCGGGCCACATAAGGTATCCGGCTTTGGAAGAGACGATGAGTTCGTCGCGGTAGGACTTAAACTCCCGGGCCAAAACACGACCGAAGTTTTCCTCGGCCGATCCGGGCACGGGACCGTAATTATTGGCCAAATCAAAATGGGTTATGCCGTGGTCAAAAGCATACTTCAAAATTTCAAGCTGGGTAGAAAAAGCGTCCACCGAGCCAAAGTTGTGCCAGAGTCCCAACGACAAGGCAGGCAGTTTCAGTCCGCTGTTGCCACAACGTCGGTAGGTCATGGCATCGTAGCGGGTATCTCGAGCAAGGTAGTTCATAGTATAAAAGTATAAAGCGTATTATTGGGCGTAAAACAAAATCTTCCGGGTCAGAATATGGCGACAGACTGCGCAGAAGCCCTTGGCTTCATTGGTGCGCATACGGCAGTTGAGCGCCGGTCGGTATACCCCTTTAGCCACGTAGCCGCCGCCCTCAAAGGCACCAATGGTGTTTTGATACATGGGGCGGACCGGGGTGGGCACGGGCGTAGAAGGCTCCAGCATCTGTTTCCACTTTTGGTCGAAATCGACCAAAGTGGTCAGATTCGGCTGCCAGGGCTCTATCTCCAGATTGATGAACTCATTGTAGGCCACATCGGCTCCGTAGTACTCATCACCCAATCCCCCCAATCCGTGTCCCAATTCGTGAATCATAACGCGACCGGAATAGCGGTGTCCACCGCTAACCACCGAAAAGTGATTGTAAATGCCACCGCCGCCATACTTGTCGCTGTTTACCAAAACAATAATGTGGTCGTGCGGCAACTGGGCAGCGTGATCGTAAACCAGCCAGGTCTCCTCCGTCTCCAGATAACGATCAATGCCCAGGGTGTTGAAGCTGCTGCCCATGGGGGTGGCCGACCAGTGCCCGGCTCTGGGGTCGTCGGGCCCACTCTGACGGGAAGGAACGGCAAGTGCACGAATGCGAATGTGTGCCTGCTGACTTTTAAAAGGCTCCAGCTGCAGCAACTCCTGGCTTAAAGCAGTGGCCTGCTGATAAAACAGTGCTTGCTCTTCGCTGCGGTAACCCTCAGCCAGAATAAGCAGGTCGAGCCGCTCGCCCTGCTCCCCCCCATGCAGCGTACGGTAGGGATGTTGTTCGGGGATAAAATGTCCCACGGCAGGATCCTCCGGATCAATGCTTTCGCTCAGCAGAGCGAAAAAGGTGCCATTGCGACGACGACTTTCGAGCCTCAGCTCAACAGGCCCGGCGGGCATGGGCATCTCAATGGTCTGCTGAAAGGCACGCTGCTTTTCCCGGGCCTCATCCGTAGTGCGCCATTCTTCAAACAGGGTAGAAAAGCCTCTTTGAAAAAGGGTATCGCCCGAGACCGGATGCAATAAAAAATAACGGTACTCCCCATAATCAAACGGTGAGCAGTCCTGTCGGGCACTGCCAAAGCGGCCCGAATAGCGCTGCAAACGATGGATGTAGGCCGACTGGCGGGAGTAGTTGCCACTCAACACCAGATCGATGCGTAAAGTCTCGTTGCGGAGGAAGGACGCCTCCTGAGCCAGAAGTACGCCACCACTCCAAATGGTACTGAGGACAAAAAGTAAATATGGTAGAACAATGCGCATAAACTCCTCTTCAATCGTGTCGAGCCATTTGGCAAGATAAGGATTGTTTGGTAGTTTTATCGATTGAAATAACCAGAAAAAATAAAACCATGCTGGAAAATATTTTGGAAAGCTCAGACGGGCTGCGCACCTGGCTGCAAAACTTACTGATGTCCTGGCATTTGCCGGAGTGGACCTTCAACACCATTGATTTTAGCCTTCGGGTGCTCGCCATGTGGGCCCTGAGTTACCTGGCTTACTTCATCACCAAAAAAGTATTGCTTTTTTACACCATCAAACTGGTACAAAAAACAAAAACCAAATACGACGACTACCTGATCACACGCAAGGTCTTTCATCGTTTTTCCCAACTGGCTCCGGGTCTGGTCATTTATCTTTTCAACGATGAGTTCTTTGGACTCTACCCCTCCACCCAGAACCTATTGCATCAGCTCTCCGTGGTGTACATGGTCTTTGTATTGTTTTGGACCATTCAGGCCCTCTTCGCAGTGCTGGAAGACATTTACAATGCCAAACCCTATGCGGTGGAGCGCCCCATCCGCAGCTACATTCAGCTGCTTAACCTCATTTCCTATGTCGTTGGTGCCCTCATTGTGGTATCCATCCTATTTGAGGTAGAAGTCACCCGGATTTTTGCAGGTCTGGGTGCCATGGCGGCCGTGCTGATGCTTATTTTTAAAGACACCATCCTGGGCCTGGTGGCCGGGGTTCAACTCTCGGCCAACAAAATGATGCGGGTGGGCGACTGGATTTCAATGCCCTCACACAATGCCGACGGAACGGTGCTGGAAGTTACCCTGCATACGGTAAAGGTCCAGAACTGGGACCGTACCATCACCACCATTCCCACCTATGCCTTAGTAACCAGTCCCTTCATGAACTGGAGAGGCATGGTAGAAGGGGGCGGTCGACGCATCATGCGATCCATCAATGTGGATATGCGCAGTGTGCAATTCTGCACCCCCGAAATGCTCGAGAAATTCAAAAAGATTCATCACCTCAAAGACTACATCGAAAGTCGCCAACAAGAAATAGAAGAATACAACCAAACACACGGCATCGACGAGAGCGTGATAGTCAACGGACGGCGTATGACCAACCTGGGCGTTTTTCGCAAATACCTCGAAAATTATTGTGCCCGTCACCCCAAACTCAATACCGACATGACCTTTCTGATTCGCCACCTTCAACCCACTGAAAAGGGCATCCCCATCCAGGTCTACGTCTTCAGTGCCGAAAAATCCTGGCCCGTTTACGAGTCGATTCAGGCCGACCTTTTCGACCACATTCTTGCCGTTATACCGGAGTTTGGTCTCCGCGTCTTCCAGGAGCCCTCGGGCGACGACATCCTCACTGCCGTCACC
>Ga0209075_1003169_pt1 | contig 13905 bp, 14 predicted proteins | sample Stecom2011_FD_187523 | JGI IMG/M metagenome (GOLD analysis project Ga0209075, IMG submission 187523) | Agricultural soil microbial communities from Utah to study Nitrogen management - Steer compost 2011 (SPAdes) (version 2) | ecosystem: Environmental > Terrestrial > Soil > Agricultural land... | reverse complement strand
ATGTTTGTTACACTAGAACCATGTAGTCATCATGGTAAACAACCACCTTGTGCACATAAGATTATTGAAAAGGGTATTAGTAAAGTTGTTATTGCCAATTTAGATCCAAATCCTCTAGTTTACAAACAAGGTGTTCAACTATTAAAAGATGCAGGCATCGAAGTAGAATATGGCTTACTTGAGTCATTAGGCCATAAAGTAAATGATATATTCTTTCATTATATAACAACAAAAAAACCTTTTATAGCAATGAAGTATGCCATGACACTTGATGGTAAACTTGCTACTAGAAATTTTGACTCTAAATGGATTACCAATGAAAAGTCTAGAGCATATGTTCATGATTTAAGACATAAATATACTGCAATATTAGTAGGTGTCAATACGATTATTAAAGATGATGCCAAACTCAATGTTAGACGTCATAAGAAATCAAAAAACCCGATCCGTATTATTTTAGATCCTAAATTAGAAACACCAATGAATTCGTTTGTTGTCCAAACAGCAAATGAACAACCCACTTGGATTGTTTCAGAAAAATATGATGCAGCATATACAAACTTAGGTGTTCGTATCATTCAAATGAAAACACTCGATTTACATGAACTTATGACCATTTTAGGTGAAGAAAAAATAGATAGTATCTTTATTGAAGGTGGCGCTTTTACACATGCAAGTTTTTTAGAGGCCGGTTTAGTCAACAAAGTCTATGCTTTTGTCGCACCTAAAATCATTGGTGGCTCACAAGCATTAACGCCAGTATCTGGCCAGGGGGTTGCCCTCATGAAAGATGCATACCAATTAAAAGACATTCAATTTCAACGCTTTAATGAGGATATATTAATAATGGGGTATTTAAAGTGAGAAAAATTTATGTATTATGGATAACAATTATCATACTTACAACATTGTCTAACTGTCGTATGACATTACCAAATGTAGAAGATAAAGAACCAAACATTGAAGATAACGAAACCAAACCAACCATTCAAACAAGTTTTGGTATCGACTATATTGATTATGATAATCAACTATATGATGATTTTTTTGATCCACAAAGTGTTGTAGAAATAAAAATAGATATTGAAGAAAGTGAACTTGCTTTAATTCAAAGTGACTATGACTATTATCATCAAATAGGTAGTAAGTCACCCATTTACCGTAAAAGTGATGTCACAATTATTGTTAATGGAAAAACTTTCTTTTATGAAGAAACTGGTATTCGTATGAAGGGTAACACATCACGAACTTCATTTTATAATCCAGATGAAGGCATGTATGATATGATTCATTTTAAAATATCATTTAAAGAAACCTTTGATGATGAATTAAAATACGAAAACCCTAAAGTATGGACCAATCCTGAAGACAGAGCTTTACGTAAAAATAGATTATTTGCTGGTATGGAAAAACTAGACTTAAAATGGAATAGACCAAAAGATGAAACATACTCAAGAGAATATTGGACATATGAAATGTTTAGATTCTATGACATTATGGCACCACGCATCACACCAGTAAATTTAAAATTAAATTATCGCGGCACTTTTGAAAACTTTGGTATCGTTTATGCAATAGAAACAGTTGATGAACAATTTTTAGAAAAAAGATTGGCATCAAAACACTTAGGTGGCGATTTATATAAAGTGGGTTGGGATCACCAATACGGTGGTAGTTTAACTTTAGATACTTTAGACCGTATTGGTGTTGAAGATGAAAATAAGTCCTACTTTCCTGTCTATGATTTAAAAACTAATAAAAAAAATAGCGATCACCAACGTATGCGTAACTTAATATTAAAACTTAATAGTGATGAAAAGGTGGAAAATCTTGTCAATATCGATTACTATATAACATTTGAAGCAGTCAGCTATTTATCGGGTAATCCAGATGACTTAAGAAATCACTTTAATAATTACTATATATACTTTTTAAAAGATACTGACCTTGCAGTCTTTATTCCTTATGATTATGATCGCTCATTTGGTATTAATCATGATTGGAATCCAACAGGACATTCTATGACTAAATATAGCCCATATACGCACCGTACAACGATGGGAGAAGGTAATAATCAAATAAATCCACTCATATTAAAAACGGTTGCTAGAGGTAGTGGGCAAACAAAACTTATCCAAGACTATCGCAGTCTTATTTTAGACATGATAGATTCTAAATTCTTTGATTACGATGCATTTGAAAAAGTATATGATATGCAACGCTTAAAATATGAAGATTTAACTGATTACTCAATTGACCGCTTAAAGGATAAAGGTATCCGGTTTAATAAACATGAAATGTTTAATATGGCAGTTAAAACATATATGCAACAAAAGGTGGCGACTGTCAATGAACTAATTGATAGTTACTAACTAAATTAAAGGGCGAACAACATTGATGTGTTGTCCGCCCTTTTTCAAGAATTATTTATAATTTATATCAATATCTCTATTTGCTGAAATAGATATACGGTTCCAAAAATTAATTTGACTAATCAAAGCTACCATATATGCAAAATCTTCATGACTAAAGTGTTTAGATAACCTTTGGTAAAAATCATCATCTATGTGATTATCATGTACTAAGGTTAGTTTTTCAGTCAGTTCTAAAACCAACTTTTCTTTTTCAGTAAATAGATCTGTTTCTTGCCAAGCATTCAGTAAGAATATTCTTTGGTTTGTTTCACCTAATTTTAAAGCATCAATCGTATGCATATTTAAGCAATAAGCACAACCATTGATTTGAGATGCTCTAATTTTGATAAGTTCAACTAAAATTGGGTCAAGTTTACCTTTTAAACTCGTCTCTACTGCAATGACCTTTTTCATGGTCTCTGGTATTGTTTTATAAAAATCTAACTTTTTCAAACAAATCACCTCTTTCTAGGTTCATTATATGCCTAATAAGAGGTGATTACTTTATATATGCTTATAAGCGAATTAAAGGCATACTCATACATCTTGGACCACCACGACCGCGTGATAGTTCACTAGACTTGATTTCAATGACTTCAATACCATGTTTTCTTAATAATTCGTTGGTGACAGTATTTCTTTCATAGGCAATCACTACACCAGGCTTAATAGCTAAAGTATTAGCACCATCATTCCATTGTTCTCTATCAGATGCAATAGGACTATTTGAACCACATGGTATCATGGTAATTGCTTGTTTTAAAATATAAGAAAAAACCTGTTTTAATGTTTGATGTTTGTGTAGGATTTTAGGACTTTTATCATCTTTTTTAGATAGGATGTAAACATCAAGCTTTTCCATAAATTGAGGATGTACAACAAATTTATGATGATCAACTTGGGTTAGAATTGTATCTAAATGCATAAATGCACGTTTTTTTGGCATATTAATTGCAAGCACTGTGTCAATTGAGGTGTTTTTAAATAAGTTGTTTGCCAGTATTTCAATACCATCAGCAGAGGTGCGCTCTGAAATACCTACTGCAATAACATGCTCATTTAAAACAAGGATATCACCACCTTCTAATGATGCATCATAAGTTTTATCATAGACACGTGGGGTATGTTTATAAATTGGATGATACTTAAAAATAAAACTAGCAAAGATGGTTTCTCTTGCACGAATCGGTGCATACATCTTATGAATTGAAACGTGATTGATAATACTTGAAAATGGATCGCGTTGAAAATATAAATTAGGCATGGGCTCTGTAAGCAGTGGGTTATCTGTAATCTTTAAAGCGAGTGTTAAATTAAATATACCACTGACATCTTTTTTATGCACACCTGTAATCATCGTATCAATTAAATCTGTTTTTTCTTTTGATCGTAAATATTTTTTTACTTGACGTATGATTTTAGGATGCCTAATACCGGATTCAAAAATAAAGGTATCTATAAATTCGTTTAAAATCGTATCATTAAATAAAGTTTCTAACATAAGATTTTTTAAATAAAGAACTTCTACACCGGCATTTTGTAGAGCTTCTACAAAAAGATCGTGTTCTTTTTGAGCATCCTTTAAAAAGGGAATATCATCAAATAGTAAACTCTTTAATGTATTTGGTGTTAAGTTTTCTAATTCTTTACCGGGTCGGTGTACCAAAACTTTCTTTAAGATGCCAACCTCATTTTTAACATGGATAGGGTTCATCAGTTTGTCTCCTTTTACGTGTATAAAAATTATAACATGTTATAAGCATTAATAAAAATGGTGTCAAATGTAAGAAAACTGAAAGAAATTTACATAATTTGATTTTCATTATAACTTTTAATGTATCAGACTTTCAAATGACGTATAATGAATGCTGATTGATATGAATAAAGGATTATTACATAAATGAAAATTTTGTTTCAGTTGTTTATTTTAATTGTATTTACATTATTAGGAGAGTTGATCTCTTTTTATCTTCCCTTTGATTTTCCAGGAAGTTTAATTGGCTTGATGTTATTATTTTTAGCATTGGTCTTAAAAATAATTAAACCGGAATATATCAAAGAAGTAAGCAGTTTTTTACAAAAATATATGGCATTTTTATTTGTCCCACTTGCAGTAGGGTTAATGCAATATTTTGATATCATTGCTCTACACTGGATAGAACTGCTTGTTGTCTTAGTTTTATCAACCACTGTAACTTTAATTGTTACAGCATTACTAACGCATTGGAGTATTAAAGATGAATGATATACTTTGGACAGTTGGGTTAACCATTGGTGTTTACATTGGTTTTTATTACCTACAAGATCGCTTTAAATTATCTTTATTAAATCCTTTATTATGTACATCAGTTTTTATTATTATATTTTTATGTGTTACCCAAATTGATTATGAAGTGTATCGTGAAGGCACAAAACTTATATCATTTTTCATAGGTCCCGCCACAGTATCTTTAGCACTACCTTTATATGAAAAACTGCCGATATTAAAAAAATATTGGAAAACCATTTTGTCGGTATTATTAATTGGTGTTGTTGTTCATGCCTTAACAATGGCTGGAATTTTTCTTATATTAGATACAACAGAACAAATGATTGCAACCTTAATTCCAAAGTCTGTGACAACACCGATTGCTATGGCAATTGCACAAAGTTTAGGTGGTATTGAGTATCTAACGGTAGTCGTTGTTGTATTAACCGGTGTATTAGGTATTTTAATTGCACCACCTATCTTTAAATTATTTGGTATTACAAATCCAATTGCAATAGGATTATCTCTTGGTACCAGTGCCCACGCAGTTGGAACAACTAAAGCGATAGAATATGGTGACTTAGAAGCATCGGTTGCTACTGTATCACTGATTATTACAGGGCTTTTAACTGTGATTGCTGCACCATTAATTTATGAGTTACTTACAATGATTGTATAAAAAGATAACATATAAATAGAATAAAACCTCCAGTTATGATATGATATGTAAGGTTTATCATTGTGGAGGTTTTTTATTATGTTAAATGTTTCAAATGTTTCATATCAAATTGGTAAAGATGTTTTATTTGAAGATGTCAATTTAAAATTTACAAAAGGTAATTGTTATGGTGTAATCGGTGCTAACGGAGCAGGAAAATCAACACTACTTAAAATACTTGCAGGCAGACTACCAACAACACGTGGTACGATTACAATGCCTCAAAACCAAAGATTATCATTTTTAGAACAAGATCAATTTAAATATGATGAATTTACTGTGATGGATACAGTCATTCAAGGTAACAAAAAGTTATATCAAATTATGATTGAAAAAAATGAGATTTATGCAAAACCAGACTTTAGTGAAGCAGATGGTATTAAAGCAGGTGAACTTGAAAGTTTATTTGATGACATGAATGGTTGGAACGCTGAATCCGATGCAGCCATTTTATTAACTGGCTTAGGTATTGAAGTTGAAAAACATTATATGATGATGAAAGAACTATCAAGCCAAGATAAAGTTAAAGTGCTACTTGCTCAAAGTTTATTTGATGATCCAGATGTTTTATTACTTGACGAACCGACGAACCACTTAGATACTAAAGCTGTTTTATGGTTAGAAAACTTTTTAATGGATTTTGAAAATACAGTCATTGTTGTTTCACATGACCGTTACTTTTTAAATAAAGTATGTACCCATATTGCAGACATCGATTATAAACAAGTCACACTTTATGCTGGTAACTATGATTTTTGGTATGAGTCCAGTCAATTGATGCTTAGACAAGCCAAAGAACAAAATAAGAAAAGTGAAGAAAAAATTAAAGAACTTCAAGAATTTATTTCTCGTTTTAGTGCCAACGCTTCAAAATCTAAACAAGCAACCTCTAGAAAAAAGGCCTTAGAAAAAATAGAATTAACAGAAATTAAACCTTCTACCAGAAGATATCCTTACATTAACTTTAAGTTTGAAAAACCTTTGGGTGATGATATCTTAAAGGTAGAAAACTTATCTAAAACTATCGATGGCGTTAAAGTTTTAGATAACATTACATTTACCTTAGGCAAAGAAGATAAAGTGGCATTCATCGGTTTAAATGATAAAGCAGCAACCCTTTTATTTAATATCTTAAATGGCGTTGAAACGCCAGATTCAGGTGAGTTCAAATGGGGCGAAACTGTTGAAAAAGGATATTTTAGAAAAGATAATAACTTTGAATTTAAAAAACCAACCGTTATGGTTGATTGGCTCACAGATTACTCACCAAACAAAGAAACAACTTATGTTAGAGGGTTTTTAGGACGTATGTTATTTAGTGGTGAAGATGCGCTTAAAAAGATTAATGTTTTAAGTGGTGGTGAACGTGTTCGATTACTCATGTCACGTATGATGATTGAAGAGAAAAATACGTTAATTTTAGATGAACCAACCAACCACTTAGATATGGAATCCATTACTGCATTAAATAAGGGTCTACAAAACTTTAAAGGTGTTGTATTATTTACAACCCAAGACCATCAATTGGTTGCAACAACAGCAAACCGACTATTTGAAATTAGAGAAGATGGTACCTTATTTGAACATGTGGTTGATTATGAAACTTATTTAGAAAATAGATAATATAAAAGCTACCCAAGAGGTAGCTTTTGTTTTAGTTGCGTTCATAAAGCATGAGCGCGAAACTTTCTGCAACTTTAAATCCTGATTGTAAGTAAATAAATTTGGCTACATTGTTTCTACCTGTAAATAGTGTCATATACCTAGCACCCATTTTCTTTAAGGTAAAACATAAATGTTGGAAAAGTATTTTACCTAAACCTAAGTTTCTAACATCACTTAATATTTCAATACCACTAAATACACCTCTAAAGTCATCAGCAATGCATAATGGTCCTGCAAAACCCATGATGCGATGATCCTTTGTAACAATGAGTAACGGGTATGGTTTTTGCTTATTTAAATTATTTTCTATTGCTGTTTTAAAGGAACTACTTAATAAGTTATCTAAAAAGTATGTCATATGGGTATGCTTTCTCGGATTATATAATGCAACATCATAACCTTGGTTATTTAAAGCCTCTAAGCGTTCATGAATTGTTCGATCCATTTTAAAGGTTGTTAAATTCATATAATAAGTATCTTGAATTGAAGTATCTTTAAACCCAAAATCCAATAATACTTTGTGTAGTGTAGAATCAACAATAACACCTTGGTAATTTGGGTGTATCATATCTTCGTTTGCATACCATGCTAGCGGGTATGGTTTTTGGTAGTGGATTCTTAAGTCTTTTTTGGTTTTAGTAAGTAATTGTTCTAGCATCGGCCTAAAGGTGGATGTTTTTCCTAAAATCAAGTTAACATCCACATAATCTTTTTCTAAATATACCAATAAGCCTTCAATTTCAGTCTCATTTTTAATAATGATGTAATCCAGGCTTGTTAGCATATCACCAAAATCATCATAAGATAAAGGGACGTATTTTGTTTGTTTAATATATTTTAAATAAAAATCATAACTCTTTTTCATATAAACGAACTCCCTTCAAGATTTAATAATTCTATTTTTAATTGGATATCAGATGAAAATCCACCAAGATGACCATCTGCAGTAATAATACGGTGGCATGGTACGCACACTAATATTGGATTTTTACCAACCGCATTCCCAACAGCTTGGTATGCCTTTGGTGAACCAATAGCTTGTGCAATATCTTTATAACTACGTGTCTTTCCAAAGGGAATTGTTAATAATGCTTGCCAAACTTTCTTTTGAAAATCAGTGCCTAAAAGATCAAGTTTTAAATCACTTGGAAAAGGTATACCTTTAAAATAATTATTTAAGGCATCTTTAAACACCCTTGTTTTTATATCTAATTTCATATAAGAACTTAAATCTTGATTGTCATATAAATCAATGCTTCTTAGCCCAAAATCAGATGCAAGGATTAAAAACTGCCATGATTTATATGTATATAGATCATAATAAAGCATAAACAACAACCTTTCTTTTGCAAACTATTTGCAAATATGGTCTGGTGTGATATAATACTTTTGCGAATAGTTTGCAATTAGGGAGTATGAATATGAAAAAAGTATTTACGACACTTTTTATTTTAACATCAATTTTAGTTTTAACAGCATGTAACTTTTCAAAAACATATGATATTATTGTTTCCGATTATTTTACATATGATATTGTTAAACAAATTACAGCAGATGATTTAGATGTTTTAATGCTACAACCCATTCAAATGGATTACCATACATATCAGCCAGATAGTAGAGATTTAGTGGCACTAAAACGTACCAAACTCTTTGTTTATATATCAGAGGCACATGCACCATGGGTTATAGGAAAAGACCATTTAGATGATTTATTAGGTGATGGCATCCATGTGTCATTTGAAACACTACTCAACTTAAATACATCAAATGATGGCATGGATGCACACCATAATCATGACCATGAACATGACCATGATCATGGATTTGATTTCATCTCAAATCCGTTTTATGTTGTAACAATTATAGAAAGATTAGTTGAAGTGCTATATGATGTGTTTCCTCAGTATGAAAATGATTTTATCAACCGTGCTTTAGCCTACATAAAAAAATTAGAAGACTTAATTGAACCAGTTTATTTAAAACGTAAGTCAGAAGAAACTCAAACAATTTATTTTGTAGGACATTATGCACTGTCAGGATTTAGCGAAGCTTTTAATTTAAATATACGTGCCTTAGATGAAAATATATCGCCAAATAGTGATCCATCAAGCACTGAGGTCACTAGCTTTATTAAAGATTTAAAAGACAACGGTGTAAAAGTTTTATATCATGAAGAAATTCCTGATTTAAACACATTAAACTATATTCAGTCACAAGTTCCTAACTTAGCAATTTATGAATTACATACATTCCATAAAATCAGTCAAAAAGATTTTAATGAATATATTGGCTATTATGAATTAATAAAAAGAAATATAACAAACCTAAAGGCAGGCCTTACAACATGAAACCCAATTGTAGTAATTGCTTAATTGAATATAAAGATGTTACCCTATCTTATGGTTATTTAGATGTCATCAAAGATGCAAGTTTTACCGTGCACCAGCATGACTTTTTAAATATTGTTGGACCTAATGGTGCAGGTAAAACAACATTAATTAAAAGTTTAATTCATCAAATGAAACCTAAAAGTGGTCAAATACTTATGCAAGATATTAAAATGTCTTATGTGCCACAAAAACTAACAATTAAACGTAATATGCCACTGACTGTTTTAGAGTTTATTTATACGGGATTTGACCAACAAAAATTAATCATTTCTAAAACTGATAAAACCTTGATTAAAACATGGTTAGATAAAATGCAACTAGACCATGACATATTAGATGAAAAGGTTGGTCAGTTATCTGGAGGACAACTTCAAAGAGTTTATTTAATAAGAAGTTTAATAACGAATCCAGATCTTTTAATTTTAGATGAACCTACATCTGCATTAGATCCTAGTTTTAGACAATACTTTTATGATTTAATGAAGAAGTTAAGAAAATCTATGGGTTTAACCATTATACATATTACGCATGATTTAACAGATCTTGTCATGGAAAATAGTTTAGTGATGTATGTGGATCAAGAAATCAAGTTTTTTGGCACCTATATTGATTTTAACAAGTTTGAACATGAGGGACATACACATGGCTGATATTTTATTTATTTTAGATACTTTAAAGTATGGGATTGCTATTGTACTGCTATTAGGTTTAACAGCGAGTATTTTAAGTCCGTTTGTTGTTTTAAATGAACAAAGTTTAATTGCTGATGGTTTAAGCCATGTAAGTTTTACAGCACTGGTTATTGGTATATTCTTTATGGACAACCCATTTTATATAGCAATACCGGTTGTTGTTATCGCATCCGTTTTAATTAAGTGGTTGATTCAAATCACTAAAATACATGCGGATAGTGCAATTGGTATTGTTTCTAGTTTTGGGTTTGCCATTGGTTTAATATTAATTAGATATACAAACTCTAGTATGGATTTAGAAAGTTTAATTTCGGGTAATTTATGGTTTAGAACATCATCTGATGTCTATTTAACTTTAGGATTAACCATTATGAGTGGATTGTTTGTTGTCTTAAACTACCGAAAACTTATTAGTATTACTTTTGATTATGAGCATGCTAAATTCAGTGGTATTAAAGCAGATTTATATAATTATATATTTGCAGCACTTACCGGTATATTTGTTGTCATCGGTGTTCGTAGTGTTGGGGTATTATTAATTTCAAGTTTACTGATATTTCCTGTTGTTACTGCCAATTTGTTTGCTAAAAAGTTTCCTGATTTATTTTTAATTGGTATCATTGTATCCGTTGTTGTGATATTAAGTGGTGTTTTATTAGCACACGTACTTAAACAACCAGCAGGTAGTATGATTGTTATTTTATATACAATAACCTTTATGATATTATTTTTATTTAAAACATTAATTTTAAGGAGGAAAACTTAAAATGAAGTTAACAACTAAAAGACAAATGGTTTATGATGTATTAAAACAGGCTAAAAAGCCACAAAGTGCAGATGATATTTTTAATATTTTAGGACCTGAAAAGATGAATTTATCGACTGTCTATCGCACATTAGAAAAGTTTCATCAAGATGCATTAGTATCTAGAAACTACTTAGATAATACAGCGTATTATTATTTAAATGATAAAGATCATCATCATTTTATGGTGTGCGAAGTATGCCATAAAAAGTATGCTTTTGATTGTCATGTTACCGGACTTATTGAAGAGGTTAAAGAAAAGTATGGCTTTGATGTGCAACACCATGATCTTAATTTATATGGTGTGTGTTCCCAGTGTCAAGCTTAAGTATATGTAAATTTTGTTAGATTAAAACGCTTTCTACAGTAAAATACTTTACAAAGTGAAATCTATGCTATATAATCGTTGCATGTATCTTGTGTATGTATAATTAACAAATAATCGGTTGTTAAGTATCTACCTTAGTTCCGATATACTAAGACTACCTACATACTCCTTCTTAAGATCAATTGAACAATAAAATAAAGATTGAATCCACTGTTAATTCAGTGGATTTAAATTTGTAGATACCATATATTATGTAAATGAAGTCAAATTGATTCAGTGGAAAAAGCATCCATGCTAAAATGTAAATGAATATGGAGTGTGCTAATGAAGTTATTAGAACCGATTACAATTAAAGATATGACGTTTAAAAACCGTGTGATGATGAGCCCGATGTGTATGTATTCCGTCGAAAAACAAGACGGTATTGCTACAGATTTTCATTACCAACACTATGTCACTAGAGCGATGGGCGGTGTAGGCTATATTATGGTTGAATCCACAGCAGTCTTACCAAATGGACGTATTAGTTATGAGGACTTAGGCCTATGGGATGATGCGCACATTGCACCACTTAAAAAAATAGTAGATGCAGTACATAGTTATGGTGCTAAAATTGGTGTGCAATTATCACATGCAGGCAGAAAATCAAGAACTGATTCAATTGTATCTAGTACGAATGTACCTTTCTCAGATCATTATTTAACGCCAAAGATGTTAGATGAAAAAGGTGTAAAAGAAGTGGTTAAAGCTTTTGGTCGTGCAGCAAAAAGAGCATATGAAGCAGGTTTTGATAGTATTGAACTACATGGCGCACATGGTTATTTAATTGCCCAGTTTATTTCGGATGTCACCAATCAAAGAACGGATAAGTATGCTGATGGGGTCGTGTTTTTAGAAGAAGTGATTGATGAAGTATTAAAGTATTTTCCAAAAGAGAAAATATTACAATTACGCATATCTGCTTATGAATATCACGATTTAGGTATGACTCCTTATGATTGGGCAAGCATCATTAACTGTTTTAAAGATAAATTAGATATTATTGATGTTTCTAGTGGTGGTATACTACCTGTGCCTATAAAGGATTATCCGGGGTATCAATTACCTTATGCTAAAATCATTAAAGAAGAAACAGGGCTTATAACAATCGGTGGTGGTCAAATCAATGATCCTACCCTAGCAAATGATGCCATCTTAGATGGCACCATGGATATGGCATTTTTTGGTAGAAAACTACTTAAAGAACCATATTTTATCTATCAATTAAATGAAGATTTATTGCTTAAACAATACACAAGAGCCAGAGGTCTTATATCCAAGTAAATTTTGAAAGGAGCATAATGAACATGATTATTGGACTCGTAAAAGAAGTAAAGGAAAGTGAAGATAGAGTAGGTTTAACGCCGGATGCGGTTCGAGCCTACGTCAAATCAGGACATAAAGTCTTGGTAGAAAGTGGTGCTGGTAGAACCTCAGGTTTTACCGATAGCGCCTATAAAAGAAGAGGTGCAACCATTGTTGAGGAAGCTAAAGATGTATGGAAAGCTGCTCAAATGATTGTGAAAGTCAAAGAACCAATTCGAAGTGAATATAAACTAATTAAGAAAAATCAAATTATTTATACGTACTTACACTTAGCAGCGGATGAACCGCTTCTAAAAACATTATTAAAGAAAAATGTTTCAGCCATTGCTTATGAAACCGTAAGAGATGAAACTGGACTACCACTATTAAAACCCATGAGTGAAGTGGCTGGTCGTCTTTCAATTTTAGAAGGATCAAGGTTTTTATATAAAAATAATGGTGGTAATGGATTACTTATTTCAGGTGTTAGTGGGGTAAACCCTGCTAAGGTAACCATCATCGGTGGAGGTGTTGCAGGCTCTGCAGCACTGGCAAATGCCTATGGTTTAGGTAGCGAAGTTACTTTATTAGATATTAATGAAACAAGATTAAAAGAGTTAAAAGAACAATATCCTAAATTAAATACATTGGTTTCTAATGAAGAAAATATTAAGCTGGCATTAAAAGATGCAGACTTAATTATATCCAGTGTATTATTACCAGGTAAAAAAGCACCGAAACTCATTAAGAAAGCTTACTACAAAGATATGAAAAAAGGTGCAGTGATTGTTGATATTGCTATTGACCAAGGTGGATCCACTGAGGTGAGTAAACCAACATATCACTCCAAACCAGTCTTTAAAGTGGCTGGTATTACACACTACTGTGTTGCCAATATGCCAGGTATTGTACCTAGAACAGCAACGATTGCATTAAATAAAGCAACCTTAAAATATGGTTTGGAAGTTGCTAATAAGGGATTAGAAGATGCAATAACATCGGATGCATCACTTAAAGAAGGTCTAAATACGTATAAAGGTAAAGTGACTCAAAAAGATGTTGCTGAAAGTTTCGGATTAACCTATACCCCATTTGAACAAATAAGATAAAAATAACGTGTAAAGCGAGCTGCTTTACACGTTTTTACTTAGTGGCTGAAAGTTCTAATGGGACAAAGTCAGGTTCATCACCTAAATTATCAAATACTGCAAAGGTAATATAAGTAATGACTGAAAAGTGAATCATATATTGTGTATTATCAATTAAACCATGTAACTGAGATATTAAATAGGTTAGTA
>Ga0209075_1003168_pt1 | contig 13908 bp, 11 predicted proteins | sample Stecom2011_FD_187523 | JGI IMG/M metagenome (GOLD analysis project Ga0209075, IMG submission 187523) | Agricultural soil microbial communities from Utah to study Nitrogen management - Steer compost 2011 (SPAdes) (version 2) | ecosystem: Environmental > Terrestrial > Soil > Agricultural land... | reverse complement strand
AGGCCCACCAGATCCCCTCATAGCCCAACGCCGTATGATAGGACAATACATAAGCCAATGGAAAACGAAGCACCCACAAACCCAAAATGGATATCATCATGGAAGCCTTAGTAAAGCCTGTGCCGTTAAATACCCCATTAAGCACCTGCTGTACACCCATAAAGCCAAAGCTCAGGGACATGATCTTTATAAAAAGCGCACCATCTTTAATTACTTCGGGTTCATCAGGGACAAAAAAGGCGGTAAGATCTTCCGCAAATACGAAAAATAGTGTTCCCAAAACCGATAGGCTAAAGAAAGAGACCTTGTAGCTGAGATTGCCAATCTTTTCAGCACGGTTGATTTTTCCCGCCCCGATGTTTTGGCCCACCAGCGCGGTAGTAGCAATGGCCAATCCCAATGCCGGCACAATGACCAAACTTAAAATCCGGGAACCTATACCATAAGCCGCCACCACCTCACTCCCAAAGCTGGTAACGAGGGCAACCATCATGGTCATCCCTGCCGCACGGGTGGACTGTTCAAAACTGGAAGGCAGGCCGATTTTAAATATCTTCCTTACAAAACCTAAGTCAAAATACATGTCCAACCTCCGGATCTTGATTCCCTGTCGGCCTCGCCACAAGATGTATAAGCCTACCACTGCGGAAACCCCTTGAGTAAGTACGCTGGCAACCGCGGCCCCAGCTACCCCATACCCTGGAATAGGACCATAGCCATATATAAAAAGCGGGTCAAGTACAAGGTTCAGGAAAACTGTCCCCAAAATGATATACATCGGAAGCAAAACGTTCCCAATCCCCCGCATCAGGGACTGGAAAACAAAAAACATAAACAAAAAAATAAAACCATAGGAAGAAATCTGAAAGTAGGTGACTGAATCTTCCAAGATCTCAGGACCGGCCCCTACCATGCGCATCATAGGTTCAGCGGCGAAATTGCCCACAACCGCCAACAAAACCGAAACCAAGAAAACCACCAACACTGTTTGGGAAGAACTAAAATCAATCTGTCTTTGGTCATCTGCTCCTTTATATTGGGACACAATGACCGTCCCCGCCAAGGTCAGCCCTCCCCCCAACGACAACACTAGGAACAAAATGGGGAAACTCAAGCTGACAGACGCCACAGCATTGGCCCCTAATCTCCCCAACCAAAAGGTATCAATCAGCTGGTAGGCGGATTGAAGTATATTAGAAAAAATGATAGGCAAAGCAATGGAAACTAATGAACTTAGTATTTTCCCTTCAGTGAATTTTTTTGGTTTTTTGTCCATGAAAAATTTATAGCTATTAAGGTAACCCATGCAAAAGGTTAAATAGTTCTTATCTTGAAGGGTTAAGCCACAGGATGGAAGCTGTCAACCACCGAAATTCTATCAGGTAGCCTTTAACATTCATTAATATTTCCAATGAACTTTTAAACCTAAAGAACCATTTATCAGTAGTGGATTTCAAAAACCGATCCACTCCACCAACCAACAGTAACCGACCTCCTTTCCCGCTTGGTCTTCTTTCCCGGATTAGCAGAGAGAAATTTATCATGATCATTCAAAGCAGCAAATGAATATAAAGAACTGTTTCCCATTTTTGTTTTTGGCTTTCCTGTCCTTCACAGCCTGTAAAAAAATCAATCCCGATAAGCCCAGCTTCAAAGGAGAACCCGTGGCCTTACCCAAGCCTGTTTCTAAGATTAATATCCCCCTAGAGATTCCCCTCACCTATCTCGAGGATCATCTGAACAAGGGATTAAAAGACCTTCTCTATTCCGAACAGGGCCTCAGTGTTAGTAACGGGATATTTACAGACATAGAAGTGTTCCGCACGGGAGATTTGCAACTGGCCTCAAATGGAGAAAACAGTCTCCGGGTCAAACTCCCCATGCGCCTCAAAGGATCGTTAAAAGTTGAAAAGAAGATATTTGGCCAATTGCTTTCCACTTCTATCCCTTACGATGAAGCCTTAAGTCCCGAAGTTAGTTTCACTCCCGAAATTGGAAAGAATTGGGATGTGGCTATCAACGAACTCAAAATCGAAAGCTGGGGAAGGTCACTTCGGTATAGTATGCTCGGATATGAGGTAGATTTTGATCCCTTAATCAGAAGAGAGATAGAAAAAATTCTGCAAACGCAGTTGGGCAGTAACGGCCTCTCGAGAATTAGTTTTAAGAACCTGGTCAATGAAACGTGGGATGCCTTTGGCGACCCCTTCAAAATAGAACAAGATGACATTGAAGCTTTCATCTATACCATACCCCAAAAAATCAAAATTAATGAGCAAATTACCTCAAACAATAAATTGAGACTGAACATTGGGATTGAAGGGGAGGTGGTTACCCACGTGGGACAAAGGCCACAAAATAAAACGAGCCCATTACCGGGGCTTTTCTATAATGAAGACACCACAAACTATTTGGATATCACCCTCCCTCTCACTATTTCCTACTCCGCTCTGGACAAGTATTTAAATGATCAATTAGCAGGCGAAGCTCTAAGATTGGATAATCAAACCAACATATTGCCCAAGAAGATCGCAACGCAAAGTTTTGGAGACAGGGCATTGGTCGATATAGACTTCATCCTGTCAAGATCTGGTAAAAAAGATCTCAACGGCAAGCTATATCTGGTAGGGAAACCAAGTTTTGATCCTGAAAAAGAGGCGATTGTATTTGACGATATTGAATTTGACCTGAACACAAAAAACATATTGGCCAACAGCGCAAGCTGGTTAAAACAGGCACAGTTGCTGGAGATGATCAGCAAACACGCCTCGTTTCCAATCGGCCCATATATTCAGGAGGCGAGGATGGAATTACAGAAACAGGGCTATATTACCACAGACTTTGCCTCATTTAGGGTGGCTCATCCGGAACTGGAAGTATCCGGAATCTACGTCACCGAAGAAGATGTAAGACTATATTTAAACGCAAAGGGCAAGATGGATGTCAGGTTGAAAGATGCAGGCTCACTATTGAAATAATTGCTTCGTCCTTCAAAAAGAGACCTAAACATCTATGCATTTAGACAATTATACACATCTGATTCTGACCCAATTAGCAATACAAACTCGTGGACTGGAAGGCCTTGGGAGAAGAGAAAATGTTTAAAGAATGCTGCTACGGCAATACCCGAGTATAAATACTTGCTTCCCTTTTACAGTAAAAAATCTTTTAAAAATGGAATGGAGAGAAGTTTCTCAATCGTCAATCCAAAAGCAAAAGACCACCAGATCGAACTCATCAACATATAGCTTATAATTGTTCTCCGGTCTACGCCGAAGGCAGTCATTACCAAGGTCCCGCCGATCGGGCTCAAAAGCAATGGGGTCAAAAAAGCAACACCGGCAGCTCCGGACTTCTGCCAGATTTTCACTATGCGCCTATTCCTTTTGGAAAAAACCACCCTTTTACTCTTGATCCTTTTGTCCCATTGAGACTTCAACCACTGGCCTAAAAAAGTAAAAATAAATACACTACTCATCATTCCAGATACTGTCACTAACATGATTTCTAAAAGCGAATATCCCGCCCAATAACCCAATACCGGTCCAGAGATAAATTTAAACAAGGCCATTATATAAATGCCTAGGAAAGTCACAATATACTCAGCCATATCGGTTTAAAGCTTTGACCCATAAGCAAGATCACCAGCATCCCCAAGACCCGGAACAATATAATAGCTATCATTCAAAGCTTCATCAAGAGCGCAAAGCCAAAATTTGTGAGGGATATCGAGGTTTTCCTCGACGTAGGAAACACCCTCGGGAGAGGCGATTACTGCAACAATATGAATCTTCGAAGGGATACCGTACTTAAAAAGATTATTGATACTCTTGATAAATGATTTGCCGGAAGCCAACATCGGGTCCACCAGAATAACCTCTTTGCCCTGGATATCCGGTGCAGCCATGTAGCCGAATTCTATTTCCAGCTCTGCTTCGTCTTCCTTTCGATAAGCACCGATAAAGCCGCAGTCTGCATGATCAAAGTAATTCACCACCCCCTGAAAAAAAGGAATAGCAGCTCTTAAGATAGGAATAATTACCGGTTGCTTCCGGATCTCCTGCACCGTGGTAATTTTAAGAGGTGTTTCAATCTCGGCCGACGTATATTCCATATCCTTGGACACCTCGTAAGCCATTATTTCTCCAAGGCGTTCAAGGTTTCTCCGGAACCTCATGCGGTCTTTCTGCAAGGAGGTACTTCTTAACTCCTTCAAAAATTGGTTGGCAATTGAATTCTGAGTATTTAGTATAAACATATTCAAGTTTACGCAAAAAAAACCCGATCTGTTGAGATCGGGTTTTAATAATCTATATTAATCTATCTTATCTAACTTCGAAGCTAGCTCTTCTAGCTAACTGACGGGCATCTGCTGATGCTTTGTCTACGCTAGTATCTTCACCGTAACCTTTGTATGAAAGTCTAGAAGCATCTATACCTGCAGCTACTACGATGTCATAAACTGCTTTAGCTCTTCTTTCAGATAACTTCATGTTGTAATCTTCAGGTCCTAATTCGTCAGCATATCCTTTGATTTCAACACTCACACCTGGATTCTTTCTCAAGAAGTTTGCAACATAATTTGCGGCAGATGCAGAGTAACCAAGCGGCTTAGAACTGTCGAAAGCAAAGTACACATTTACATAGCCATCGTTAAGTGCTTGTCTGAAGAAGTCAATCTGATTTCCATCATCTTCTGGAGGACAACCGTTACCGGAAGCTGGACCAGGAACAAATGGACACTCATCTATATGGTCAGGAATACCGTCACCATCAGAATCCATAGTTCTACCTTGAGAATCTACCCTTGCTCCTGAAGGAGTATTAGGTTCTTTGTCAAGATAATCAGGAATACCGTCACCGTCGGAATCTTTCAACATATCTTTGATCTCACCGATCTGGCTAGCCAATTCAGCTTTGGTTGCATACATGTCGTCTCTGATGTACCAGTCAGCATGCGTAGAACCGCCGCCTAGGTAAAAAGAAAGTCCTAAAGTACCTGACCACCATACAGCGTTAGCACCGTAGTGACCATTGTACTCACCACCTTCTGCGTGGATTGATCTTGCGCCATCAAATGAAACATCCTGACGACCATTAATAACGGTACTAATGTCTCCGTTCAAGGCAACTCTTTCCCCTAACTTAACCTGGCCTGTAAGACCCACAATAAAGTTATAGACGTTATCCTCGAAATCGGCCCACTCGTTCTCCTTAGGAGTAACTCTACCCAAACCGGCACCGGCGTGGGCAAGAAGGTTAACTCTACGGGTGAATGTCTCCCAGCTCATCATTCTACCTAAATTAGCTACCCCTTGAAGGTTTACTCGATAGTAGCTAGTTTCAAAAGTAGCATAATTGTCTGTATCCTCGGCATTGACAAATTTACCAAACCCGTAATCAATCTTAGCGCCGAATTTTTCATTAAACATGTACCTTACACCTGCGTCTACATGCCCAAGATTTAACGATGGGGCATAGTAACCTGGTGTCATAGGTGCCATTGGCTTGTTGAAACCTCCATTGACATCGATTGACCACTTGTTGAAGTCATTCTGTGCATGGGCACCCACTGCCAATGCGCCGACCATTAATGTTGATAGTATTATTTTTTTCATGATAAAAAATTTTTTTACAAAATTAGGGGTTATAATTTTAATTCCAAACTTATTTATTTCTGCACTTGAATACAAATGTATAGTAATTATTTTATAATACTTAAACTAAATCTCTTTAGTTTTTAAAATTTTAAGGGGTTATTATTCTGAAAACATTCTTTCATAAACTATGCCACAATAACATAAACCGAGAATTTAATATTTGGGTGTTAGTTGATTCAGCAAATAATTCCTTTTTTCTTTTTAATAATTTTTCAACGCATGGCTGCTTAGAAAGTTTAAATATAAATATATTTTATCTTGATTTACTTCTAAAACGTACATTGCTGTAACAGTCCAAATGTGCTAAATGATTTATAATGAATGTAATGCAAACTAATGAGTTGTAAACTTTTTTTCAGACATGACATAACACCTAAGGTTCCTTCCGGATTTCTATCCCTTGTAAGGTAGCATCTTGTTCTATTTTGACTCATAAATGACACCCAACTTTACGTCAAATCCGGCCTACCTTAAAATTTCCATGGGGGGCTTATTGATAATATTCCTGCCGTTCAGCCATCCTAAAATAACTGTCACCGCCGTAATAACTCCATAAACCAACAAAGCCTCGGACCAAGCCCATCTGAACGGCAACTCAAAAACATAGTAGCTCAACATGAAGGTGGCCAGAAAAGACAACAAAATACCGCTGAGTGATGCCAAACTCCCCAAAAAGAAGTATTCAAAGGTATTGATCAGGCTTACCGTTCGGCTACTTGCCCCAAGCGTGCGCAATAAAATGCTATCGCGCAATCGTTGATACTTACTGATGATCAAGGAGCTAATCAAAACCAATATGCCGGTAAGAATGCTGAACATGGCCATAAACTGAATGACAAAGCTGATTTTCCCCAGTAATTCTTCAAGCGTCTCCACTACCATCGCTAGGTTAACCATGGAAATATTGGGGAATTCACGCACTATTTCACTCTGCAGCTCGGCCGACTGACGTTCATCCTTCGTTTTGGTGATAATGACATGGAATTGGGGGGCATTGTTTAACACCTTGTCAGGAAACAGAACCAGAAAGTTGGTGGAGAGTTGCCTAAAGCTGATGTCTCTCATGCTCCCCACGTAGGTCGTCAGGGGCCTGCCCTGTACGTTAAAAATGATCTCATCACCTAAGCTGATCCCCGTTCTCTCCGCATAGTTTTTATCAAAGGATACAAAGATGCTATCTCCAGAACTTTCTACTGGACGTAGTCTCCCTTCCACCAATCTCTCGGAGTCGATCAGACTATCACGATAGGTCACCCTAAACTCCCTATTATATAAGGAGCGGGACCTTCTCTTTTCCTCTTCGAGTTCTTCATTATCCGACTTATCCAAGCCGTTGATTTCTGTTAGACCCATGGTCACTATGGGCACCTGCTGTAATATGGGAATATCTTTATCCAAAACCCGCTCCCTAATTTCGTTCACCTGGTCACTCTGAATATCAAAGAGCAGCATATTTGGCTGTTCACCTTCTTCCGCAAATTGGGCTTCCTCCAAAAGCTGGTTTTGGACAAAAAACAAGGTACTTATCATGGCAGTACCCAAGCCTATCGTAGCAATTAAGGAAATGGTTTGGTTGTTGGGCCGATACAGATTTGATAAAGATTGCCTGATGGGATAAGTCAGAGAGATCGGTAAAAAACGTCTGATGGCCCACATTATTCCAGCCCCCATCAGCCAAAGGCTGCCAAAAGCAAAAAGCACAAAACCCGCAAAACCCAAGGCCATTTCCCATCGCCCTAATAAATAAAAACTGAAGCTATATATAAAGAGTACAATGGCAAGAATAACTGCCCATCTTAAAGGATCCTTGTGTATTTTTGTTTCTTCTGACTCGGGTCTTAACGTGCTCATGGGAGATACTTTCCGGATCTTTAACAAGGGTAGCAGCGCAAACAGAACCGAGATAAAAAGCCCTGTAACAATCCCGAAAAACACTGCGCTCCAAGAGATTTGGACATTCACCTCTACCGGCAGGAAATCGCTAAAGACCATCGGCAAAACAAACTGCAACAAAGATCCCAAAGCAGCTCCGATGATAGACCCTACCAAGCCCATTATTTTGATCTGGGTCAAATAGATCAACAAGGCATCAAAGGATGCAACCCCCAAGCACCTTAGGATAGCCACAGAGGCCAATTTTTCCTTCACAAAAACATTGACGGCGCTTGCTACGCCCACACAGCCTAAGAGCAGCGCAATAAATGCCACCAAGCTTAAGAAATTAGATAGATTATCAAAGGACCTTCCTGTAGATCTTTTTCTATCCTCAACCGTATCTGCATCTATTTTCTCCTCTTCCCATTGTTCGGAATAAGGCTCGATCAACTTGTCTATATCTTGATTTGCTGCTAATTTATAGTAGCGCTCATACCGGATCCTGCTTCCGAACTGAATCAAGCCGGTCTCCTCAACATATTCCATGGGGATAAAAACGGCTGGTGCCACTGTAGCGGCTATGCCCGTTTGCCCCGGTACTTTTTGAAGTTCCCCTTCAATTACAAAAGTTACTTCCCCTATCTTGATGCTATCCCCAACCTCTGCGTCAAACAATGCCATAAGGGACTTCTCTACTAAGGCCTTTTTACCGGAATTCCTAAAGCTGCTTTCTGCCTCTACAGGTAATGTCTCCAAGATCCCATAAAAAGGAAAATCACCTTGCAAAGCCCTAACCTGCGTTAAACGGCTATCTCCACTGGAGGGAAAAGACACCATGCTGGCAAAATTAACCTCCTCCGCTACATCCAATGCGATACTATCTAACGGCTGATCCCCCAAGGGTTGGTTGTTTTCCAACGAGAGATCGGCCCCTAGCAGCTCTTTGGCTTGCCGGTCAATGTCTTTTCTTAGATTATCTCCAAAAGAGCTGATAGCCACCAATGCGGCAATCCCAATCACAATGGAGGAGATAAACAGCAATAATTTTGAAATGTTCTTTCGAAAATCCCGAAAGGCCATTTTTAGTGTCCAGGAAAACCTATGCATTCTCTCCCTCCTGTATTTTCCCGCCCTTAATCTTAATAATTCGGTTGGTCCTCGCTGCCAATGCGATATCGTGGGTCACTAGAATTAGAGTAGTTCCTAAAGCCTTGTTCAAGTCAAAAATAAGGTCTTCAATCATTTCGCCTGTGTCGGTGTCAAGGTTTCCTGTGGGTTCGTCGGCAAAAAGTATCTTGGGTTCATTGGCAAATGCCCTAGCAATGGATACCCGCTGCTGCTCCCCTCCCGACAATTGAGAGGGATAATGAGTCGCTCTGTCTCCTAGCCCGACCTGCTCCAAAAGCTCCAACGCCTTGTCCTTGGCGTTCTTTCGTCGTTTGAGTTCAAGGGGAACCATTACATTTTCCAATGCCGTCAAGGTAGGAAGCAATTGAAAATTCTGAAAGATAAAACCCACATCCTGGTTTCTTACTGCGGCTCTTGCATCTTCGGAAAGCGCTTCCATAGCATGTCCATTAAGAGAGATGCTCCCAGTGCTGGCCTTATCCAATCCGGCACACAAGCCTAGAAGGGTGGTCTTTCCACTGCCGGACGGCCCTACAATGGAAATGCTTTCCCCGGCCTGGACCTGGAAATTGACCTGATCCAAAACGGTCAATTTTCTGCTTCCACTTTGATATACTTTACTGACCTGATCTACTGATAAAATGGGCATACTTGATATTTTGGAAGTATTTTTTGGGATTGGAAACAAATCACCCCGGTTTTGGGGTTAGCATAGCAAATCTAAACCCTTTCCTATGCTTATAAGAGTGTCACAATATACAAGCTTTGTATTTATTTTATTCTTATTTACCTTTTTTTCGTGTGGCCAAAAATCAGACGAAAGCACCTCTTCAACAGTGGAAGAGATAAAAACATCCCCCGTCAAGGAAGAAAAAAAGACCATCTTATTTTTTGGGAACAGTCTAACAGCTGGATATGGCTTGGAACCTGAGGAGAGCTTCGCGGGAATTATCCAGCACCGGCTTGACAGCCTTGGCCTGAACTACCAAGTCATCAACGGCGGCCTGAGCGGCGAAACCACGGCAAGCGGCCTTAATCGCCTTGATTGGTTCCTAGAAGAAGAGCCCTACATCTTTGTTCTTGAGTTGGGCGGCAATGATGGCTTAAGAGGAATTCCCGTCTCGGAGACTAAAAAAAATCTGAAGCAAATGATCCATTTGATTCAGAATAAATTTCCAAACACCCAAATTTTGCTTGCAGGCATGCAGATCCCTCCTAATATGGGCAATGCCTATAGCCAGGATTTCAAGGCAATTTTTCCAGATTTGGCAAGAGAGGAAAATGTACAACTTATTCCATTTTTGCTGGAAGGGGTCGCGGGGGATGCTAAGCTTAACCTCCCCGACGGTATCCACCCCTCTGTCGAAGGCCACAAGATCGTGGCGGAGACTGTCTGGCAGCATCTGGAACCAATGCTTTAGTAAGGCGAAAAGAGTAGAAGAAAGAAGAGGTGTTTAAAGTCGGAAGGATCAGACCTGAGTCATCAGGCAAGGTCAGTAGATCTTCGGTCTTGTGAAGCCCATCTTCTGTCGCCTCAACCAATCCAACATACTGACTTTAAGGTTTTTAAATATAAAAGAACAATTAACATGGACTAAAAGATTCCGTTCGGGTTCAAGCAAAAAGTTTTTTATGTTGATTTTTTGTTTTACTTTTTGACGAATTTTAAAAAAGATGGGATCAATATGAGTATTCAAATTAAATCATCTGGGGAACAGTACGACGTAATCATCGTAGGTTCCGGCGCAGGTGGTGGTATGGCATCAAAAATTTTATCAGAAGCCGGACTTTCGGTTGCAGTATTAGAGGCTGGAGCGGATTATGATCCTGCAAAGGAGGAAGATCGGACACAGCTCAGGTTTCCTTGGGAATCTCCGCGACGAGGTGCCGGCACATTGAGGCCGTTTGGTGATTTCGATGCGGCCATTGGGGGTTGGGAAATTGAAGGCGAACCTTATACTAGAGGGGCCGGAACCGAGTTTGACTGGTTTAGGTCGAGAATGCTGGGAGGGCGGACCAATCACTGGGGAAGGATATCTTTACGATTTGGTCCAAATGATTTAAAAAGAAAGAGTATAGATGGAATGGGCGACGACTGGCCCATCAGCTATGATGATCTTAAACCATATTATGACAAGGTAGACCAACTGATAGGAGTTTTTGGCAGTAAAGAAGGTATGTATAATGAACCGGATGGTCATTTTCTTCCTCCTCCAAAACCGCGTCTGCATGAACTTTTCATGAAGAAAGGTGCAGAGAAAGCCAATATTCCGGTGATTCCGTCTAGGCTTTCCATCTTGACAAGGCCAGTTAATAACGAAAGGGGGGTGTGCTTTTTCTGTAATCAATGTAACCGGGCCTGTCAGGTATACGCAGACTTTTCTTCGGGAACCTGCTTGGTGAAACCCGCCATGAAAAAGGGGAAAGTCGATCTTTTCACACATGCCATGGTCAGGAAAGTCACCACGAATGATCAGGGAGAAGCCACCGGCGTCTCCTATATCAGCAAGGTGGACATGAAAGAATACAAGCTTAGAGCAAGGGTAGTGGTATTAGGGGCGTCCGCCGGCGAAAGTGCGCGGATCATGCTAAATTCCAAATCCAAAACCCATCCAAACGGACTCGCGAACAGCAACGGAATAGTGGGAAGGTATATACACGATTCTACTGGAGCCGACCGCATGGCCATCATGCCGGACTTTATTGACCGCGAAAGATACAACGAAGACGGAGTGGGAGGAATGCATGTCTACACCCCTTGGTGGCTCGACAACAAAAACCTGGATTTTGCCAGAGGCTATCATATTGAGTACTGGGGAGGTATGGGAATGCCCTCGTATGGTGTCGGCTTTGGCATGGATACGATGAGACAGCACATCACCGATGAATTCGGCAAACCGGGTGTAAATGGAGGTTATGGGAAAGGTTTGAAAAAAGACATCAGGAGATTTTTTGGCACTACAGTAGGTATGTCAGGAAGGGGAGAAAGCATCCCGCGTTATGAAAACTACTGTGAGATCGATAACAGCACAGTAGATAAGTTCGGCATCCCGGTGTTGAAATTCCACTACCAATGGACAGATCAAGAGCTTAACCAAGCTAAGCACATGCATGATACCTTTGAGGAAATACTGACCAATGCTGGGGCCAAACTTCTTGGGTCAAAACCGGGCAGAGAATCCAATTATGGCCTGCACGCTCCCGGCAGAATTATCCATGAAGTAGGGACCACCAGAATGGGTAACGATCCGAAGACATCAGTCCTTAACAGTAACTGTCAGGCACATGAATGTAAAAACCTGTTTGTCGTCGATGGAGGACCATTTGTCTCCCAAGCAGATAAGAACCCAACTTGGACCATTCTGGCGCTTTCCTGGAGGACATCTGATTATATTGTAAGCGAATTGAAAAAGAAAAACATTTAAGGTAAAGCTATGAACAGAAGAGAAAATCTCAAATTATTGTTTACAGGATCTTTGGCTTCCGGCTTTTTACTGACTACTGGCTGCAGCCCTAGTACCCAGGAAGTAGAGCACAAGCCTATCCTTGGTACCGGACCAGGATATGGAAGGACGCCTGAAGAAATTGCCTATGATGAACGCCTCAATTCCACGACCTTCTTCACGGATGAAGAAAGGAAAAAAATCGAGATACTGGTAGACATTATTATCCCTGCAGACGAAACCTCCGGGAGTGCCAATGATGCGGGAGTTCCTGATTTCATCGAGTTTATGATGAAAGACATGCCCGGTTATCAAGTACCTATGAGGGGTGGACTAAAGTGGCTGGATTTCCGTGCGGATGATCATTTCCAAACCACCTTTTTGGAATGTTCAGAAGAACAACAACTGCAGATCATAGACGAAATAGCCTATCCAGACAATGCGACAGCAGATACTGAAGGAGGTATAAGCTTCTTTAATATGCTCAGAAATTTGACCGCAACAGGTTTTTTCACCAGTAAGATAGGGTTTGATGATTTGGGCTATGTCGGAAACCAGCCCAATGTTTGGGATGGAGTACCCCAGGAGGTACTGGACAAGCATGGCCTGAAGTATGAAGAAAAGTATGCCAGCGTCTATTTGGATCCACTTACCAGAAACCAAATTGCGCAATGGGACGAGCAAGGCAATCTTATAGGTTAACCTGAAACTTCATCATAAGACCACTTACCTTATAAAAGAAAAACCCGGAGCATTTCCGGGTTTTTCTATTGAGACTAGCTACTATACTCCAATTCATTCTCTATAAATATGGACCAAGACAATTTAGAACAACCCAACAATCCGTTACACGGAGTAAAGCTTGCGGACATACTAGAACATCTGGTGGCGGAATATGGTTGGGAAGAACTCGGTAGTCGGATCAACATCCGCTGCTTTACACATAACCCCTCGATCAAATCCAGCCTTACATTTCTTAGAAAAACCCCATGGGCGAGGGAAAAAGTAGAGGCGCTTTATCTGAAACTTACCAGAAATTAATTCAGACCCCGTGCTGAGTGCAATCTCTGTAGTTGCTCGCCAAACGTAAAGCAGCGATAACCAAACTTGCAGCGGCAATATCCTGCATATGAAGGCTATTTCTTAACCAACCTGCCCGATCCTGAAATGCTGACATTATTTACGGAGGGGTTTCCTTTATACTCCACATTGCCGGACCCGGATGATCTCAGCGATAAGGATTCGTTAATAGTCAAGGAGGCGTTTCCCGAACCGGATTTATTGATATCAGCAGCTTCAGAGATCAAATTGATCGCTTTCAGGTTCCCCGATCCAGACTGTTTAACACTAATATCTCCAACAGAGCCACCTGCGATGCTGAGATCGCCCGAACCACTCATGGTAAGGTCAAGCTCGTCCGCTAAAAGGTTGTTAAAAGTAGCGTTTCCGGAACCGCTCAATACAATTTCTAGTTCATCTGATCTAAGATCCGATATGCATTTTAGATTTCCTGATCCGCTACTGTGTATTCCGTCAAGGTTGATAAAAGTAACAGTGACTTCAAGGCCCATATTCCGGTAATTGCCTTTCTCCAATCGAAGATCCAAAGTACCATTTTTAACTTCAGTAATCACTTTGTCCAAATCCAGATTTTTGGCCTCTATCAGGACTTCATTTCTATCTCCCTTTTTGAGGATGACATTCCAGCTTCCGCCGGCTCTAATATGATTGAAATCGGATACAGACCTAACTTCTCTGTTTTGGCCGTACGCGGTGCTTCCCAACAATAGCAATAACGCGGA
>Ga0209075_1003167_pt1 | contig 13908 bp, 13 predicted proteins | sample Stecom2011_FD_187523 | JGI IMG/M metagenome (GOLD analysis project Ga0209075, IMG submission 187523) | Agricultural soil microbial communities from Utah to study Nitrogen management - Steer compost 2011 (SPAdes) (version 2) | ecosystem: Environmental > Terrestrial > Soil > Agricultural land... | reverse complement strand
ACTATCTGCGACTGACGCCAGATACCCAACTGTCGCCCCAGCAGGCAATGGCCTCGGAGAATTGGCGGGCACTGCCGGAGCAGACTCCAAATTTCGGTTACATAAGGGATCACATCTGGCTTCGCTTTCCAGTCAACAACCCGGAACTCATCACCCTGCTGGAAATCAGCTATCCCCAGCTTGATCACATCGACTTCTACCTGATCCGCAATGGCGATATCGTCCGCCATGACAGCACCGGCGACCAGAAACCCTTCCGGGAACGGCCGGTTCAGCACCCTCACTTTCTTTTTCCGTTTCAGCTGCAGCCCGACGCCAATTACCAGATCCTGCTGAGAGTCGAGACCCAGGGCGCCATGCAGATTCCCCTGAAGCTATGGAACAACCGCGCCTACTTTGAAAAGGCCTCGGTTGAAAGCCAGCTGCACGCCGGTTACTACGGCATTCTGATCACCGTTATCTGCTTCAACCTGTTTGTGTTTCTGGCACTGCGGGAACCGGTCTATCTGCTCTATGTGTTGTCCACCTTCGGATACCTGATCCTGGTTGGAAGCCTGAACGGCGTTACCTATCAACTGCTCTGGCCAGACGTCCCCGCCATACAAAACCGGGCTATGCTGTTAACCGTGCCCTTTGCCATGGTTTTCACGCTACTGTTTTCACGGTCATTCCTGAAGCTGAAGCGATCCAGCCCGGTGCTGGACCGGCTGATTCTGTTTACCATTGCGCTCAATATGCTGGTGGCGGCACTCACCTTTTTCACCGACTACAGCACCGGCAGCCGACTGACCGTTGCCCTTGCCATCCCCAGTTGTTTGCTGTTGACGGTGGTGGGGCCGCTCCAATGGGTCCGAGGTAATCCCCAGGCGGTCTACTACACCCTGGCCTGGGGCGCGCTTACGCTGGGCAGTGCCATTACCGCAACCAACAAGTATGGCCTGATCCCCACCAATTTCATCACCGCCTATGGCATGCAGATTGGCTCTGCCCTGGAAGCCATTCTGCTGAGCCTGGCACTGGCTGTGCGCATCTACCGGGAACGCCAGGACAAGGTGCTGGCCCGGGAGGCCGAATTACGGGCACTGGAAGCCCGCCGATCCGCCGAGCTGCGGCTGATGGACCAGGCTCTGCATCACCCGCTAACCGGCCTGCCCAATCGCAGCAGCTTTGAGATGAAGCTCAGTGAGCTCACCCAGTCGAATGACCGCAAACGCTATGGCGTGGTGATTATTCACCTCAACAACCTGAACTCGGTGACCAAGACCCTGGGCCATCGCAACAGCGATCGCATCCTGGAGCTCGCCTCCAAGCATTACAATGCGGTGATTCGGGATGTACCGGGCGCCATTGCCATTGAACAGAGCGACGTCCGCAACTTTTACCTAGCCAGCCTGGACCCGCAAACCTTTGCCTTCCTGGTCAATGCCAGCGAAGCCGAAGCCGCCACCCGGGCGGTGCTGCGGAGCATTGAGGAAGTTCGTTACCCGGTCGATTTCCTGGGCATGCAAGTGCCACTGGCTCCCCAGCTGGGGGTGGCAATCTTTCCGGAACACGGCGCAGATGCCAACACCCTGATTCGGCGTGCGGTGATTGCTGAGGGCTCTGATCGTGCCCGTGACCGCGGCATTGCCTATTACAAGCCCTCCCGGGATTCCTACAGTGCGGAACGACTGACCTTGGTATCGGAACTCCGGCACGCCATCGACAACAACACGCTGGCGCTGTACCTGCAACCCAAGCTGTCGCTCAAGTCTGGCCAGATAAGCGGATTTGAAGCCCTGATTCGCTGGCCGGACCGGGAACAGCCAGTCGCACCCGACCAGCTCATTGCCCTGGCGGAGCAAAGCGGCCTGATCAAGCCCCTGACTCGCTGGGTGCTTCAGGAAGCGTTACAGATGCGCAGCCGGTTGCTGGAGCTGGGCTTCAACACGGGAATAGCCGTCAACATCTCGCCCAACAACCTCCGGGAACCGGATTTCGCCGTGTTTGTTCAGCGCCTGATGCAGAGCTTTCACTCCCATCTGGGTGCCATCACCTTTGAGGTAACGGAAACCTCGATGATGCAGGACCCCGTGAACTCCCTGAAGGCGCTGAATGCCCTTAATGCGGCGGGCATCCCGCTGTCCATTGACGACTTCGGCTCCGGGTATTCCTCGCTGTCTTACATCAAACAGCTGCCGGCCAGTGAGATCAAAATCGACCGGTCGCTGATTACCGAGCTGTCGCACCGGGAAGAGGACCGGGTGATTGTGCGGACCACCATCGATATGTGCCACAGCCTGGGTTATATGGTGGTTGCCGAGGGGGTCGAGGACGAGGAAACGCTGCGCCTGCTGGAAGACATGGGCTGCGACCTGATCCAGGGGTACATCCTGACCAGGCCGTTGCCCTTTGACGAGATGGTTGACTGGATGTCTGGTCAGCCCAGGCGCTCGCGAATCAACGCTTCCTGAGTTGTTGAAGCCACCAGCACGCCGTCCCGGGTAAAGAAGTTGCCCCGGTTAAATCCCCGGGCACCGGACGCACTGGGGCTGTCCTTGTCATACAGCAGCCAGTCGTCCATGCGGAAATCCCGGTGGAACCAGATAGCGTGGTCCAGACTGGCCACCTGCATCCCCTTGCTCATGAATGTCCGGCCATGCGGATTCAGCGACGTGCCCAGAAAGGTAAAGTCCGAGGCGTAGGTCAGCAGGCACCGGTGCAGAACCGGATCGTCCGGCAGGGGGCCAGCCGCCCGAAACCAGTTCTGCCGATGGGGCGGGCGCTTCTCCGGTTTGAACGGATTCATCGGATTGACCGGGCGGATTTCTATAGGACGATCCTTGGTCATCACGTCCCGCAGTTTTTCCGGCAGCTTTTCGGCAATCAGCTTGCCCCAGTCCTGCTCGGAACGCAGTGATTCAGGTTCTGGTGCCTCAGGCATCGCTAACTGGTGGTCCAGCCCCGGCTCAGTCACCTGAAACGACATGGAGCCGGTCAGGATTTCCTTGCCATCCTGGCGGGCGATGACGCGACGTACCGAGAAGGTGCCGCCATCACGAACCCGCTGCACCTCATAATCAATCGGCATACTGTGGTTGCCCGGGCGCAGAAAATAGGCGTGCAGCGAATGACATAGCCGGTCCTCGACCGTGCGACTGGCTGCCATCAGGGCCTGCCCCAGCACCTGGCCACCAAACACATGGGGAAATCCCAGGTCTTCGCTCTCACCCTGAAAATGATCATCACCGATGGGGGACAAGTCCAACAGCTCCACCAGCTTACGGGTTACCTCTAGCATGCCTGCTCCTGTGTTTTGTTAGCTCACGAACGGGTTTTCTACCCCAGACAGCAAAATTTCGCAACGACAACAACAAGGCAGGGAAGAATATCGGGGCCGGATGGCCCCGATGGCAAGCTGATCAATCCTGGTGGAGAGGCGGCACTTCCCGCGCCAGCGCCTGCTTCTCAACGGCAAAGCGTCCGGTCACTGCAAAGCCCAGTGTTTCGCCATCAGGCGACTTGAACAGTGCTTTCACATCTGAGGCTTCCTGTTCTACCTGCCAGCTACCCTCGGCACCGGCCGGCGGCGGGCACACGGCTGTCGGGCAGCAGGGTGTCTTGACCATGATCGGCATGGTGCCATAGCGAACCTCCGTGCGTTCACCCGAGAGGGTTTTCGCCAGAGCACGGGCACAGGCCATCAACGGCAGTACATACAGCAGCACCTGGCCGTCCACTTCGGCGCAGTCGCCCAGGGCATAGACATCCTCTGCCGAGGTTTCCAGCGCACGGTTTACCTGTATGCCCCGCCCGGTGTGCAGCCCCGCGGCTTTCGCCAGCTCTGTTCGCGGCCGCAAACCCACCGCTGAAATCACCAGGTCAGCCTGCAGTGTTTCTCCATTGCCCAGCGTCAGCCGGACACCGTCTCCGTCCTCATCAACCTGCTCGACAACGGTTCCGAGGTGGAAACGAACCCCAAGCTCTGTCAGCTCGTGGCGGACAGCTTCAGCGGCCGGCTCCGGCAACAGACTGGGCATCACCGTGGCGTCCGGAGCAATCACGTCGACCTCATAACCACCATTGCGAAGATCATTGGCAAATTCACAACCAATCAGCCCGGCTCCCATGATCGCTACCCGCTTACCGCCCTCCAGGGCTTTGCGGAACGCCCGGTAATCCAGCAGGTCGTTAATGGAGTGCACGCGGTCCAGGCCATTACCCGCCAGACCAAGGCGGATCACGTCAGCCCCCCAGGCCAGCACCAGCTTGCTGTAACCAAGCCGCTGATCACCCACGATCAACTCGTGCTTTCCGGTGTCTATGCCGGTCACCGTGGTGTAGGTGCGTACTTCAACCCCAAGCTGCTCAGCCATGGCTTCGGTGTCGGCCTGGGCCAGCCCCTGGGCATCTTTGTCTTTGGTAAACCCGGTCGACAACATCGGCTTGGAGTAGCTGACGCCGTCATCGGCAGTGACCATGACAATCGGGGTGTCCTTGTCCAGCTTGCGGAACTCGCGTACCAGCGAGTAGCCCGACAACCCGGTGCCTACAATCACAATCGGTGCCTGATTGGTCATTCATCTGCTCCGTTTATCAGCCGATTTCGATCATCTCGAAGTCTTCTTTACCAACGCCACAGTCGGGGCAAACCCAATCTTCTGGCACATCTTCCCACTTGGTACCCGGCTCGATTCCGTCTTCCGGCCAACCCTCGGCCTCATCGTAGATCAGGCCACAAACCACACACTGCCACTTCTTCATACGTTCTCTCCCATAAGGTGTTGACGAAATATTATTGTCTGACAATGCAACAATCAAGCACTGTTTCGAGATTCGACCCCGGCAGACCGGACAACCGGGAAAACGCCATGATACTCGCCACCACCCGGTTGACCAATGCCAGCATGGACGCGCACCTCCGGATTTTTGTGCCAATAGCCACAATTACAGATGGCTCCCGGGCGTCGGCCCCCTCCCTTCGGTGGGCTCACTTCGGTATAATCGCCGGTTTTACGACAGGATCCGACCGTTATGACCGATACCGTCGCCGAAATGAACCAGGTCATGGCCGAAGCCGACTGCCTGGTGAACGAGCAGCAGGTAAGCGCCGCCATCGACACCATGGCTACGGCCATTACCGAGCGCCTTAAAGACAGCAACCCTCTGCTGTTCTGTGTGATGAACGGCGGTCTTATCCTGACCGGACAACTGCTGCCCAGGCTCCTGTTCCCGGTTCAGGCGGAGTACCTGCACGCCACCCGCTACCGTCAGGAAACCACCGGCGGCATCCTGGAATGGAAGCTCCAGCCTGAAGCCGACATGAAAGGCCGCACGGTGCTGATTGTCGACGATATCCTCGACGAAGGTACGACACTCTGCGCCATTGCGGATTACTGCCTGGCCCATGGCGCCCGTGAAGTCCTAACGGCGGTGCTGGTCGACAAGGAACATGACCGCAAGGCACGCCCAGGACTGAAAGCAGACTTCACCGGCCTGTATGTGGAAGACCGCTTTCTGTTCGGCTACGGCATGGACTACAAGGGATACTGGCGTAACGCGCCCGGAATCTATGCCGTCAAAGGACTCTGACCGCCGCAACGGGCCGATCATCCCCCCCACACGCTGGTACCGCTCACTGCCTGCCGCCGGCCTCCGGAATCCAGCGGTGCATGGTCCGGCCCGGCCCTGGCTTCAGGTGGAAGGCTCGTTTACCCGGGCGCTTCAGCGGCAATGCCGTCACCGTTTTCACGTGGAAGTCTGCAACGAAGGCTTCGTCGTGCCGACACTTGAAGAAGCCCGACGTCTTGGCCTGGCGCCCCGGCAGCGGGCCTGGATCAGGGAAGTCCGTCTGTGCGGCGATGGCCAACCCTGGGTACTGGCCCGCACCATCATTCCCCTGGCCTGCCTTGAAGGCAAGGGCCGACGCCTTCGAAACCTTGGCAACAAACCTCTGGGCGCCTATCTCTTCAGCCGTCCTGAATGGCTACGCGGCCCACTGGAAACCGGGCTGTGCCAGAACTCCGATGACCAGCAACCACAATTGGCCCGGCGTTCCCTGTTTCACCGAGGCAACGATGCCCTGATGGTGGGCGAGTACCTGCTGCCCACACTCTACCGACCGCAAACTCGGGTTTAACCGGTGCCGCCGGGCTGGCTATAATCAGCCCCTGCCCACGCACCCGACCGATGGAAGACCCTTGCCATGCTGCAGAACGCCCTGCCAGAACACGTCCAGAGCCGTCTGGCTGACTACGCGAAGCTACTGCGCATCGACCGCCCCATCGGCAGCCTGCTGTTGCTCTGGCCCACCTGGTGGGCACTCTGGCTTGCGGCCGGCGGAATGCCGTCCCTGGCCAACATTGTCATCTTCACCCTGGGCGTTTTCTTCATGCGCGCAGCCGGCTGCGCCATCAATGATTTTGCCGACCGGGACTGGGACCGCCACGTCAAACGTACCAAAGACCGCCCCCTGACCACCGGCCGCATCCGGGCCTGGGAGGCCGTTGCCCTGTTCGCCGGCCTGTGCCTGGTGTCGTTCCTGATGGTCGTGCTGTTCACCAACTCGCTGACTCTGTACCTGTCATTCGGCGGCGCCCTGCTGGCGTTCATCTACCCGTTCATGAAACGCTATACCCACCTGCCACAGCTGTTTCTGGGCGCCGCCTTCTCCTGGGCGATCCCCATGGCCTGGGCCGCCGAAGCCAACGAGCTGAGCCAGCTGACCTGGCTGCTGTTCACCGCCAACGTGCTCTGGACCGTTGCCTACGACACCCTCTACGCCATGGTTGACCGGGATGATGACGTCAAGATAGGCATCAAATCGACCGCCATCCTGTTTGGCGAGGCCGACCGGGCCATTATCGGCGCCTTGCAGGCGATGGTGGTTGTCATCCTGATCATGGTCGGCCGCCAGGCCGAGCTCGGCAGCTTCTACTATCTGGGCGTGACCGCCATGGCCAGTCTGTTTGTCTACCACCAGTACCTGGCCCGTGAACGCTCCCGGGAGGGCTGTTTCAAAGCCTTCCTCAATAACAACTGGGCCGGCTTTGCGGTGTTTGCCGGCCTGGCGCTCGATCTGATGCTGTAACGCCCCATCCATGTCATATACTTGTAACAAAGACGCGTTGTAATGACCCAGCAACATTACTGGGGAGCCATGTTCGCTCCCGGGGTCTGACACAGGTTAATGCTCATGACTGGAAAAACTGTCCTGATCGTCGATGACGAAGCACCTATCCGCGAGATGATCGCGGTCGCGCTCGAAATGGCGGATTATGACTACCTCGAGGCAGCGGATGCCCGCGAAGCCCATGCCCTGATCGTCGATAAACAGCCCGACCTTATTCTGCTGGACTGGATGCTTCCAGGCACCACCGGGGTAGAACTCGCCCGGCGCCTTAAAAAAGAAGAAGCGACCGCCGACATACCGATCATCATGCTCACCGCCAAGGTTGAGGAAGACAACAAGATCCAGGGTCTTGAAGTGGGTGCCGATGATTACATCACCAAACCCTTCAGCCCGAGGGAGCTGGTGGCGCGCCTGAAGGCCGTGCTCCGCCGGGCAACCCCTGCCGGCGTCGACAGCCCGATCGAAGTGGAAGGCCTGACCCTGGACCCGGTCGGCCATCGGGTTACCTCACCCGAAGGCGCCCTGACCATGGGGCCGACCGAATACCGGCTGTTGCAGTTTTTCATGACTCACCAGGAACGGGTGTATACCCGCTCACAACTGCTGGACCAGGTCTGGGGCGGCAATGTGTATGTTGAGGAACGTACCGTAGATGTGCACATCCGGCGCTTGCGCAAGGCGCTCGGCGACAAGTACGATCACCTGATTCAGACGGTACGAGGCACCGGATACCGTTTCTCAACGCGGGCCGCCTGATCCATACCGGCCATCACGCATCAGCGCCGGACAAATAACAAGGCAGACTTTGATGCAACACAACTGGTCAAGATATCTGCGCCTGATCTTCGCCGGCCTGGCCGGCTCTACCTTGATAGGCCTGCTCTTTGGCTACCCGCTGTATGGCCTGATGGCGGGACTACTCGCCTACCTGTGGTGGACGCTCCGCCAGTCCCGGCTTTTGCTGCAATGGCTTGCCAATCCCAGCACCACCGACGAGCCACCGAAAAGCATCGGGTTATGGGGCGACATCTTTGACAGCCTGCACAAACTCCATCGCAATCACCTGCTCACCCAGGACCATTTGCGTGCCCGGATCAACCGGGTACAGGAATCCACCAATGCCATGCGCGATGGCGTGATCATGACCGACGCCCGGGGCGCTATGGAATGGTGGAATGGCTCTGCAGAATACCTGCTCGGTTTCAAACGCCGTACGGACCAGGGGCAATACATCCACAACCTGATCCGCACCCCGGCGTTCAAGGCCTATTTCGATGCCCGGGATTACCGGGAGCCTCTGGAAATCAACTCGCCAGCCAGGCCCCACATCCACCTTCAGATTCAGATCAGCCTGTTTGGCGATGATGATCGGCTGATCGTGGCCAAAGACGTCACCCGGCTATACCAGCTGGAACAGATGCGCCGGGACTTTGTCGGCAACGTCTCCCATGAAATGCGTACCCCGCTGACCGTTATCAGCGGCTATCTGGAAACCCTGGTTGATCACGGTGATGAGCTACCCCCGAAGTGGCGTCGGGCCATCAACACCATGGCGGCGCAGTCATCCCGCATGGAGGCCCTGATTACCGATTTGATCCTGTTGTCAAAAATTGAAACCGGAGAGCACACCGGCGATGACGCCCTGACCGATGTCGAACCACTGATTGATCAGATTTGCCATGATGCCCGGGCACTCAGTGGCGAGCGGAATCACAAAATCCTGGTGGAAGTGACAGATCACAGACTGTTAAGGGGTGACGAAAGCCAGCTCAGAAGCGCCTTCTCAAACCTGATCTTCAATGCCGTCAAATACACTCCGGCCAACGGCACCATTGAAGTGTCATGGAGCACCAACCGGGACGGAGCCCACTTGCGGGTAAAAGACACCGGCATCGGTATCGACCCGGTGCATATCCCCCGGCTCACCGAACGTTTCTACCGGGCCGACCCGAGCCGACACAAAGACACCGGCGGTACAGGCCTGGGCCTGGCCATCGTCAAGCATGTACTGATCAATCACGATGGCAATCTCGAGATTCGCAGCAAGGTTGGCGACGGAAGCGAATTCATCTGTCATTTTCCCCGGGACCGGCTGGTCGAAAGAATTCCCGAACCCGGCGACCTTCAGACGTCCTGACAACCGGCTCAGCGACCACCTGCCCGAAACCGCGCCACAAACCGTGACAGGTCTTCCAGCTTCTTCGGATCTTCATCCACAAACCGAATGGTGACACTGACAAAGTCAGTGTCCTGGCGTTTGTCGACCGCCTGTAACTGATGCACATAACCATTCAGACGGGCCATCTGACCGTCTCCAATGTCGATATCCACCACCGCCTGATCCAGAATGCCGGGGAAATCCTGGTCCCGCTTGGCAATCACCCGGACTTCCGTCAGGTTGATGTCTTTCACCACTGACTTGAGCGTACTGTCGGAAAACCTTACAGATGCTAGGCTCATGGGCCCACGGCCTGCCGGCCGGGAAGTCGGCTCCGGACGGGCACCCGCCAACAGCGGATTATCCGGCGCCGGGGCACTGTCAGCAGGTTCTTTTCGGGGTTCCGGGACTTCCCGCTTCTGGGTGAGCAGCGCAGCGGACTCCTTGAAGGCATCTGCCGGCCCCTCCATGGATTTGCCTCCTTTCTCCATGGCATCCTTCAGGCGCCGCCCCATCACCTTGATGATTTTCTTGCTCAAACCTTCAGGGCTGAAAGGCTTGCCCAGGTACTCGGACACCCCTTCCTTCACTGCCTCGATCACGTGGTCCTTGTCGCCCCGGCTGGTAATCATAATGAACGGCACTTTCTCGTACTGCGGCTGCTGGCGCATCCACTGCAACAGCTCCAGACCGGACATCTCAGGCATTTCCCAGTCGCACAGAACCAGATCAAAGTTGCCTCGGGACATCAGTGACTGGGCCCGGCGCCCATTCTGGGCATCGGTGGTTTCAATCACCGGGAATCTCTGGCGAACCGTGCGTTTTACCAGATCCCTTACAAAACTGGCGTCGTCCACCACCAGCGCTTTCAGTGTTGCCATAGAACCATCCACTCCGGGCTTGCGGGCATTCATAAACTATAGAGCATCAGGGGCGCAGCGTGACCCACCTGCAACAAAAAGACGACAAACACGACAGATGCGGCCGGGCATTAAAGAATTGTCACGCACCGGGCCTCAAGGCAGTGTTTTCCGGGCCCGAAAACAGGCTACCATGGCCCCAACAATCGCTTACTTTCGTCCCGAGAGGTTTCCTGTGGCTCATCCGATTACACGGCCAAGCATCCGCCGTACCCTGGCCGCCCTGTCATTGTCAGCCCTGGCCTATGGCGCTCAGGCCCAGAGCATACCGATCATGACTGACGAGCAATTTGCCGAGTGCAAGCAAACCCTCGAGACCAAGGCAATCAGTGCCGGTGTCAGCGCAGATACCGCCCGGGACGTACTGGCCAACGTCAACTACATCGAGCGTGTGATTGAACTCGACCGCCGGCAACCGGAATTTACCACCACGTTTGCCGATTACTTCAATCGGCGGGTGAACGAATCCCGCATCAGTAAAGGCCGCGAGCTTCTGGAAACACACCGGGAACTGCTTAACCGGGTTACCCGGGAAACCGGTGTGCCGGCGCCCTATCTGCTGGCGTTCTGGGGCCTGGAGACCAACTATGGCAGCTACTTTGGCAAGATGCCGGTGCCGAGTTCCCTGGCGACATTGGCCTGCGACCAGCGGCGCAGCACGTTCTTTACCGAGCAATTCATCGCGGCCCTGAAGATCATTGACGAAGGGGCCATTCCTGCGGAACAGATGGAAGGCTCCTGGGCCGGGGCCATGGGCCATGTCCAGTTTATGCCCACCGTGTTCCTGCAACATGCCGTGGATGCTGACGGCGACGGCCGCCGGGACCTGTGGAACAGCCTGCCCGATGCCATGATGTCGGCCGGGCGCTTTCTGGAATCCATGGGTTGGGATGGCGAGTATCGCTGGGGTCGGGAGGTCCTGCTACCGAACAACTTTGATTTCAGCCTGTCCGATGGCCGCCGTTTACCGCTGGCTGAGTGGCGCGGCATGGGCATCACCGATGCCTTTGGCAACGCCCTGGCAAACGAACCGATAGAGGCGGCACTGGTGGTACCCAGTGGCCACAAGGGCCCGGCCTTTCTGGTTTACAGCAACTTTCGCGTGATCATGGGCTGGAACCGTTCAGAGTTCTATGCCATTTCGGTAGGCCACCTGGCAGATCGTATTGCCGGGGCCGGGGGGCTACAGAATCCGCCGCCGGAAGATCAGCCAACCCTGTCGCGAGACCAGATTATCCAGCTTCAGGAAAACCTCAACGACAAGGGCTTTGCCAGCGGCAAACCTGACGGCATCCTGGGCTCGAACACCCGCAAGGCCATTCGCGACTTCCAGAAATCCCAGGGCCTGATTGCCGACGGCATGCCGTCGGAAGCCCTGCTCGAGACACTGAATGTGATCAGTGGAAGCTGACGCTCATTGCGTCAGCTTTGTTTACACCTTGTTCGCTGGTCAGATTGCTAACCCTTTACTAACAATCGGTTAGCTATCTGGCACAGATCTGGCTTATACGTTCCAGCGATTCCCGAAGGTAACGGGAGAAACTGACTAGCTGGTAACAAGGTGAAGATCATGAACACATTGATGAAAGGACTCGTTGCAAGTGCAGCCATGGGCTTTGCGGCGACAGCAGCAGCATTCCCGGTTAACCTTGAAAGCGTGCAAGGCGCTTGGGGAACCCCCACGGGTGGTAGCAATATCCAGGGTGTGGGCACCAGCGAAATTCGCTGGGGTACCGGAGAAAAGACCTGCGCGTGGTTCAGCTGTTCGACCGGTCCTCAGAGTGGGTATGGATTTGAGGGCCCGGCCGACTTGCCAAAGGCTATCACCTCAGACGACGAGTTTGTCCTCGGAACCTTTACCCATTACAACAACCCAATCACCGGCGAAGCCATCACTGGCGTGAACCTCGACGTCTACGCCACCTTCGCGACAACCGGTGATAACGGCACTGTCACTGGCCCTTACACCTTCGAATTTCTGCACAATGAAACCCCAAACGTCGGGCAAAAGTGCATTCTCATATTCTGCTGGGATATCGAGAAAGATGTTGATGACATTGTCCGCCTGGACAACATGATCGAGAGCTCCGAGTTCCAGTTCGGCTCCAATATCTACTCCCTGTCCCTGCTGGGCTTCGCCACTGGTGAGGATGAATTCGAAACCGAGGAAGGAAAAGCCACTACGATTGATCTCCTGGCCAAGCTCAACGTGCGCTCCGTGCCGGAGCCCGGCACCCTGGCCCTGCTCGGCCTTGGCCTGGCCGGCCTCGGTCTGACCCGTCGCCGTAAGGCCTGAGAAGACTGCACCGGCGGCCTGGTCGCCGGTGCCTTTCCTCCTGACCGGTGATCTGAATCCGGAATCAGCGCATAATATCTGGTGTCCCTCACGGTATTGTTGCGGAGATTCATGGATTCCATCACTCAAGCCGCTCTCGGCGCATCCATTGCCGGCGCGGTTGCCGGCAAGACACTCGGTCGCTCTGTTCTACTCACCGGCGCACTGCTGGGCACCCTGCCAGACCTGGACGTGGTCATCGACTACGGCAGTGCCGTGGCCAATTTCACACAGCACCGGGGCTTCAGTCATTCCCTGTTTATCCTGATTCCGCTGTCATTGCTGATTGCCTGGGGTTTGTGGCACTGGAAACCACAACTTTCCTATCAACGGTGGCTGGCCCTGGTGGGTTTGATTCTGGTCACCCACCCACTGCTGGATGCCTTTACCACCTACGGCACCCAACTGTTCTGGCCCCTGGGAGACCCAGTCGCCCTCAACAGCATTTTTATTATTGACCCTTTGTACACCCTGCCCTTACTGGCCGGATGCCTCGCCTTTCTGATTCGGCCTCCGGCAGCCAATGCTGTTGCCGCCGGCCTCCTGCTGTCGACCCTCTACCTGGGCTGGACCCTGGTTGCCCAGCAATGGATTACCGACAGAGTTCAACCGGCCCTGGCAGAGGCCGGCATGGAGGAGGCCTCCTTGCTGGTGCAGCCCATGCCGTTCAACACGGTGTTATGGCGAGTAACCGCCATCACTGACGAGCACCGGGTCGAAATCGTGACCGGTTTTCTTGATGACAGTGACGAGCTGAACCTGGAGCACTTTCCCCGCCGGCCCGAGCTGGCCCGCTCGGTCGCTGCCCTGCCTGAAGTCCGCCGTCTTGAATGGTTCACCCGGGGTTTTCTGGATTACCAGAAAACCGGCAATCAGATCACCGCGACCGACATTCGCCTGGGTATTCCAGGCGCCCACCCGTTTACCTTTATTCTGGCGGAATCCTCGGAATCCGGTGTCACCCCTGTCCCCAGCGGTCGGATGCCCCGGCCATCGGTAGACCGAGACGCCCTGCCACTGCTCTGGTCAAGGCTAACGGGGCAGACGCCCGTGCTGTGCCTGGCGACGCTGTCTGCGCCCACACAAGGGAACAGCTGCTGATGCGCCTGGATCAGTTTATTGCCAACAGCAGTGGGCTCTCCCGCAAGGACGCCAAGCGGGCGATATCCGCCGGGCGAGTACGGGTGGATGGGGTCGTTTTCAAGGGCGCCAACAACCAGGTTCCGGAGGATGCCGAGGTGATGCTGGGCAACCAGGCCCTGACCCTGCCCGGGCGCCTCTACCTGATGATGAACAAGCCGGCCGGGGTTATCAGCGCCACCAACGATAGCAGTCAGCCTACCGCCGTTGACCTTCTGCCCCCTGAGCTGGCGAGACAGGTTCA
>Ga0209075_1003166_pt1 | contig 13914 bp, 13 predicted proteins | sample Stecom2011_FD_187523 | JGI IMG/M metagenome (GOLD analysis project Ga0209075, IMG submission 187523) | Agricultural soil microbial communities from Utah to study Nitrogen management - Steer compost 2011 (SPAdes) (version 2) | ecosystem: Environmental > Terrestrial > Soil > Agricultural land... | reverse complement strand
CTTTGTGCAGGTCTATTTTATCCGGTTTGGGTTTCTTGATGGTGCTGTGGGCTATTTGACGGCGGTGACATATGCGCAAGTGACCTTTAATAAATACGCGGGCCTGTGGACATTGAGCCCGAAACGAAAAAATCACTCATTGGCCGAAGAACGCCAGTAGCGACTCAATAACGCGATCCTGCTGCTCCTCTGGCATGCCGTACCAGACAGGCAGACGCACCAGGCGCTCGCTTTCTCTGGTGGTATAGCGTTCCTCGCCGTGGAATCGGCCCACGGTCTGGCCAAATGGTGTGGAGTGCAGCGGTACATAGTGAAATACAGCCATAACACCGGATTGTTTAAGGTGATCGATCAGTGCAGTACGCACTTCAAGATCCCGGACTTTCAGAAAAAACATGTGGGCATTGTGCATAGTTGCCGCCGGCAGTACCGGCCCGTCAACGGTGCCGCTTGCAATCAGGGACTTGAAAGCCTCGTGGTAGCGCGTCCAGATAGCCAGGCGATTATCACGTATCTGATCGGCCAAGTTTAACTGGCCCCAGAGATAGGCAGCCTGAAGCTCAGAAGGGAGATAACTGCTACCCATTCCAACCCAGCTGTACTTGTCTACCATGCCGCGGAAAAACTGACTGCGGTTGGTGCCTTTTTCCCGAATGATTTCAGCCCGCTTTACAAAGCTTGCATCATTAATGATGAGCAATCCTCCCTCACCACCGCTGGTATAGTTTTTCGTCTCGTGAAAGCTGAACGTACCCATGTGCCCGATGGCACCCAAAGGGCGGCCATCATATGAGGCCATCATGCCTTGGGCGGCATCTTCGATTACATAAAGCCCGTAACGATCGGCAAGCTCCATAATAACGTCCATGTCGCATCCGACGCCGGCATAATGCACCGGAACAATGGCGCGGGTCTTTTCGGTGATCGCCTGTTCTATCAGAGTTTCATCAATATTCATGGTGTCCGGTCGGACGTCCACAAACACAATGCTCGCGCCGCGAAGTACAAAAGCATTAGCAGTGCTGACAAAGGTGTAGCTCGGCATAATAATTTCATCACCGGGCTTCACATCGATCAATAGAGCCGCCATTTCGAGGGCGTGGGTACAGGAAGGGGCCATAAAGGCCCTCTCACAACTCAGGTGACGTTCGAACCACCGTTGACAACGCTCATTGAAGGGGCCGTCTCCAGATAGCTTTGCCTGCGTCAACGCCTCTTCAATAAAAGACAACTCGTTTCCCGTCACGGGGGGGCGATTAAATGGAATCACGCGTTTGCTTCCTGTAGAAACCTGTTTTCAAGTTCATTCAGATCTTTCTTTCTCGCCTTCAGCCACCGGGCCGGACTTCCGACGTAGATTCCCCAGGGCTTGGTGCTTTTTGCGACCAGAGTCATAGCACCTGTTGCGCAACCTTCAGCCACCGTTACTCCAGGAAATATAACTGAGTTAGTCCCGACGATGACCTGTCGCTCCAGCAGAACCGGGGCAAAACGCTCACGCTTGTATTTGCTTGAAACTAGAGAATTGACCATGGTCTCTCCAGAATAGTCATCAGACTGAGCAAAAATTTTGACACCATAAGCCAGGGTGCAAAAATCTCTGAGCTCTACACCCGGCTGCCCACCGGCAATCAGGCACATGGGCGTCACATGACAATAGCGGCCAAGGGAAACCTTACCCGAGAGAATGCAGAAATCATCAACTCTGGAATAATCGCCTATGTCCATCAGCTCCGCGTTATAGATGCTAGCCTTGTCGCTTATTCTGACATCCCGCCCCAAGCTCTTGAAGTTCATTTCTCTAAGCGCACTTTCCGAAAGGTAACCCATCGCTCACCTCTTAAAGATGTCATCAAGTTGCGCAATCAAGTTCTGCATTGAGTAGGCATCCCGGATCCGCAGCACATTACCTTGCCTTGAAAGCTCCGGTATCGGAGACAAATCAATCTTTTCAATATCAAACCATTGAACCGTCAACGCATCCAGCAAACTGGCAGTTGAAATACCTCGCCGCAAGTAAACTTTTTTCCCCATACCCAGAAGCGATATCAGATTGCCGAGGCCCTGCTGGCGATTATGATTAAAAATCGCAACATCAATCGTTGCAAGAAACTTCTGATACTGGTCTAAAGGCAGAAAATCGACGAGCGGCACGAAGCGGTCACCAAACAACTTTCTGCCTTCGTTAATAACCCGACTCGCGTGCCGCTGATCGCCGTAAGAAAGCGGCACATACACGCGGAAATTATCGGCCCGGAGGCGCGCCAGTTTTTCAAACACCTCAAGATGGTTGTTACTGGGGTCGGCAGAATTGCCTACCTGAATTTCAACAAAATCAGTGACCCTCTCGCCAACAGCGGGATCCGAAAACAGATTGGAGGTATACATCAGGCAGTGATGAGCCTCCCCGCCGGCACCATACCACTCTCTGGCAAGCTCAATATCACCTGGCACATGCGTCACGAGATGCCCGAGATGTTTGATAACAAACCGCCTGGAAAAATCCTTGAGAACGGGCTTCGTCTCTGCACCTCTCTTGCCGTACAGATCATTACCCCAGATAAACCAATAAGTCCTTTTCAACAACCATGGCATCAGAAACAGCATTTTTGTGACAGCGCGAGTGAACAGCCCATGAAGAATGATTCTATCCGCGCGGTGCATCTGAACAATCAATCGAGCTTTTGCTACTGTTTTCTCGACAAAACCCTTTCCTACGCGGTGTACGCCTGAGCGCCCCTCACTGCTGAACTTCTTGTGGTCACCAAAAATGACAAATTCATGCAGGGTCGGATCAAAGTTGGCCTGCACCAGATCGATAAACGGTGGAATGAACTTCTCCGCCCGGCAAATGTGCAGAACTTTTTGGTTACTCAACAGGCGCATCACTCTTATCGAAGGTGTCAGATTCGTCGACCAGCTCCCTTATATACGACCCATATCCACTTTTCGCGTAAAACGCTGCGGCACGGAGCATGCCCGCGTTATCCAGCCAGCCATTGCGCCAGGCAATCTCCTCTAGACAGGCAATCTTGAATCCCTGACGTTTTTCAATGGTTTCGACAAATTGTGCCGCTTCGAGGAGCGTACCGTGGGTACCGGTATCGAGCCATGCGAATCCGCGCCCAAGGAGCTGGACGCTCAGCGAACCATCATCCAGGTACGCATTATTGATCGCGGTTATTTCAAGTTCGCCGCGAGCAGACGGTGCTACTTTTTTGGCTATCTCGACAACCCGATTGTCGTAAAAATAGAGGCCAGTCACTGCAAAATTGGATTTAGGGTGTTCGGGTTTTTCCTCCAGCGACACCGCCTGCATTTCACTATTGAACTCAATGACCCCGAAATCCTGTGGCGTTTTGACCTGATATCCAAAAATCGTCGCGCCTCGTTTTTGCTGGAGTTGGTGCACCGCATTTTTCAACATCGGCGTAAAACCCTGCCCGTAAAAAATGTTATCACCAAGCACCAGACAGACATCCGAGGTGCCGATAAACTCCTCCCCAATCAGAAATGCCTGAGCGAGGCCGTCGGGGCTTTTTTGGGTTTCATAACTCAACTGAATGCCAAACCTTTTGCCATCTCCCAATAAGCGCTTGAACGCAGGAGCATCATCGGGTGTGGTAATGATCAGGATGTCACTGATACCCGCCAGCATTAACACCGAGAGCGGGTAATAGATCATAGGCTTGTCATAAATAGGCAAAAGCTGTTTGGAAACACCCATAGTGATCGGGAACAGGCGAGAGCCGGTACCACCTGCGAGAATAATACCCTTCATAATTTCTCAACTCTGCTGAGTGTCAGTGTGCGTTATCGGATTTTTCAAGAATTCGATGGCACCAGTCGAGATTATCGAGATACCAGCTCACCGTTTTCCGCATACCGGAATCAAATGTTTCACTGGGGAGCCAGCGCAACTCATGCCTGATTTTTTCGATATTAACAGCATACCGGCGGTCGTGACCCGGTCGATCCGTCACATGGGAGATTAACTCCTTGAAAGTCGTCAATCCGGAAGGTTTGTTTACAACCAGCTCATCAAGGGACCGACACAAACAATGCACCACTTCAAGATTGGTTTTCTCACTCTGCCCACCGATGTTGTAGGTTTCACCCAATGCCCCCTCCCTCAACACCGTATAAAGCGCCGCGACGTGATCCTCAACAAAAAGCCAATCGCGGACCTGAAGACCATCGCCATATACCGGCAAAGGCTTACCAGCCAAAGCATTGAGGATCATTAGGGGGATCAACTTTTCCGGAAACTGGAACGGGCCATAGTTATTCGAACAATTACTCACAACCACAGGCAGGCCATACGTCCTGTACCAGGCACGGACCAAGTGATCAGAGCTGGCTTTGCTGGCTGAATATGGAGAGCTCGGCGAATACCGGGTGCTTTCTGTAAAAGGCTCATCCGTGGCGGTAAGGTCGCCAAAAACTTCATCGGTGCTGATGTGATGAAACCGAAACACCTCTCGCTTGTATTCAGACAGCGCCAACCAGTATTTTCGCGCAACTTCGAGCAGCGTGTAGGTACCAACGATGTTGGTTTGAATAAACGCGGCAGGGCCATCTATGGACCGGTCAACATGACTCTCTGCTGCCAGATGCATTACCGCATCGGGCTGATGCGCATCAAAAACAGCCTGCAACGCAGACTGATCACAGATATCAACTTGCTCAAGCCTGTATCGATCGCTGCCAGACACTTCACCCAGTGACTCCAGATTACCGGCGTAAGTCAGTAAATCGACATTGACGACCTCGGTATCGGTTTGCGCGATAAGGTACCGGATCATTGCCGAACCAATAAAACCGGCACCCCCGGTGACCAGAATTCTCATACCACACTCCCATCGGGCTCAAACTCAATGGCATCACTGATTAGTGAGGCGTTTTGGCCAATTCTCTATTCAACCGCCGCCTCACCTTCAGTTTCCTCAGCAGGTTCCAGGGCTTGGGGCGCAAGGTATTCTTTTTTTCCAGCAAAAACTGATCAACCGCATCCAGAACCCGCCCACTTGAGCGTCCATCGAAAAACACGTGAAGATCGCTGCACAGTTCTTTTTGTGCTGCAAGCAATTGTTCCGGACGCTGGACCGCACGCACCAAGCCATCCTCCAACTGATCAACGCTCTGAACATCAATAAGGTAAGGGCCGGGCATTTTCGTACGGAAGGTCACCACGGGCCTTTGAAGAAACATGAATTCAAACATAATGGAAGAGGTGTCACACAACATAAGGTCGGCTTCAGGCAAAAGCGGAACCAGGTCCTCATCACTTTCAACAAACCTCAGATTAGCGCCCTGCATAGCCCGGTATCGCTCGACAACTGACTCTTCCATTTTCGGATGAAGGGTGACGATAAACCGCCACTTGCCACTCTGGGAAAGCGCCTCAATCTTGTCCGCCAACTGAGGCGCACAGGTAACCGAGCGGCTGAATGTAGAGGCAAAAAAAACGGTTGGCGGCTCTCCTTCGGGGCGGGCACGTTTGCCGCCATTCACATTCTGGAGCAGCGGATCAAGTTTGGGCCAACCGGTCTTGGCGACCGCAAAATGTCCCAATTCCTGCGCCAAAGCCTGAAATTTTTCAGTGTCTTTTTCCGCGTGGGTACAATAGAGGTCAAACCAGCCGCGAATTCGGTAATGGTCGCTCTCATCCTCGTTTTTGTGACCGCGCTTATTTCTGGCCATGCCATGGAACACTTCTACTTTTATGCCCGGAAAAAAATAAGGCACCCAATCGCCCGGCACAAAGGTTGCTTCAGCTCCGTAGGCCTGAACCTCTTTCGCCGTCTTCAGTCTTTTCTCATCCGGCTTCAGTGGAGCGGTTGAACATCCGGCAACAAACCAGGCAACATCATCGCCCCGGCGCCGGATTTCAGCCTGCAATGGTCGCAATATTGAATAAGAATAAGGTTGATTCACGAAGAAAAGATAGCGCCGCATTCAGTTCTGACCCACCAGCTCGCAATAGATATCGCCCATCTGTTTCACCGTCTGGGAAGTGTGGAAGTCCGCCTCAATTCTCTGGCGTGCGCGTTCCCCAGTCTGTTCCAGTCGCTCCCTGTCGCGATAGAGTTCAACAAGCGCATCACTGAGTGCCTGAGCGTCATTGGGAGGCACCACAAGCCCGCTTACACCGTGTTCAACAAGCTCTGGCATACCACCCACGTCAGTCACCACTGGCGCGACACCGTAGGCCATTGCCTCGATCACAGCACGGGGTAAACCCTCGCGCTCTTTAGACGGCAGCACAAAGACATCACTGGCCGCCGCCAGCGCAGGCGCATCCTTTCTGAAACCGGTGAAGTGAACCCGCTCAGGATGAGGCAGCCCCTGAACCTGTTGTCGAAGCGCCTCATTTCGGTCGAGATCACCAACCAATAACAGATGAACGTCAACATCAGAAGGCAGTCGCGCCAGTGCCTCAACAAGCACATCAAAGCCTTTTCTTGGCACATCGCGACCGGTGCAGCAGACTGTGAACGCACCCTCGGGAATACCAAACCCCTGAAGGTCTGCAGGTGCATCCTGATACCAGCTGAGGTCATGGCCCTTATAAACCCGTACCAACTTCGTCGGCGACAAACGCAACCAGAGGAAATGAAGCCCGGCAAGATAGTCTCGAATGGCATCCGCAACGCAGACGATACGATCAACCCTGGGGTGCAGGAAGGTAATCCAGGATTCCGGGTTGAGGTAGCTGACGTTACCAATAATACCCCGGTACGCGACGATCTTGACCGACATTCCTTTGCTTGCCCGCAATGCACAGGCCAGCGCCCGGGGGTTAAAGGCATTAACAACGTCGTATTCACCGGTTTCCAGCGCTTTTCGAATAGCCGCCGTTCCTTCTTTGTCGAAACGATTTCGCAAGGCTATCTGACCAACTATCAGACCGGCACTACTCAGCCGCTCAAAATTCGCGCCATCCGGATTCGCCATGACGCCTACTGGAAACCCTTTCTCTTTAAGACCTATAAAGAGTTCGCTTTCCGGTCGGTCGCACTTATCTGTCAGGAAAAGAACGCCCGGGAGTTTTTCTGACGGCTGCGCTTCAATCAAACCCGATTCCTTCTGCTTTTTTCGTGAAGCCGCAATGCCATATTGTTATGGCATGTCAGGCCTGATGGACTCATTCTACTGTCTGACAAAGAAAAAGTCGCGGGAACAGCAACCTCCAGATCCAGCCTTGCCTTCAGCCTACACCGTGGTAGCCTTGCTCCAAAGCGGCCCATAAACTCTCAAGATCTGTGGCATCCTGCTGCCAGCTCAGATGCTCCAGCGAACGGCGAAGCCTCGCCAGATTTGCCGCCTTCCACGCTGCGTTTATTTCAGCTGTGTTCTTGATATCCCCCTTATCAAAATCAATCAGGTAAAATCCATCTTCTCGCACCAGAATATTAAAACAGTTCAAGTCAGCATGACGAACGCCAGCATCGTGAAAGCGCCTTAGCGTCGATCCGAGAGAACGTATTCGCGGTGTGGTAAGACGACTAATACAGTCTGCCAACGGCACCGAGTCGCGCAATCGTTCGACTAGTATTGCACAGCGATATAGCACGGCCCCCGATTTCTGGTAGCAAGCTGCTATGGGTTTTGGCACTGGAAAACCATCATCGTGGAGTTTCTGTAGCAGGCGAAATTCTGCAAATGATCGAACGCGACTTTCACCCAGAAAGACGTATGCAGATTCAGACATGCGTGCAACAAACCCGCCCCTCAAGTATTTTCTCAATACCGCAGAAATGCTTGCGGACTCAACGAACCAGGCACCACCCCGACCACCACTGGAAACGAGGTCTGCAGCGGCACCCCAATAATCAGGGTTAAACCATCCGGGAGTGACGAGGCCCTCATAATCCCTGTTTACCAAATAGGCTAACTTCTCTACTCGCAAAACATTAGCGGTATTGGTCATCACGGCTCTCGCTGGCATGGGTAAACTAGCATCGCACTGCCCCGGACGGCTGAAGAGGATTTCTGCTAATTAGGTTAGAATACCTCAAAGTTTATCAATGATTACCAGCAAAGCACCATGGATGACAAAAGTGGCTTTACAATTCCCTACAGGATGCCGGTTCAATGAAATCAGTATGTATCCTTCGCCTGTCCGCGATCGGCGATGTTACTCATATCGTACCTGTGGTTCTAAGCCTTCAGGAGCAATGCCCGGGAATCCGCATTACTTGGGTTATTGGTAAAATAGAGTCACGACTGATCGACGACCTACCAGGCGTCGAGTTCATTGTTTTCGACAAGAAAAGTGGATGGCGCGGTTACACCCAGCTCTGGCAAACACTTCGAGGGCGAAAATTTGATGCACTGCTGCACATGCAGGTCGCACTCCGTGCAAACCTGGCCTCTGTCTGCATCCGCGCAAAGACCCGTGTCGGCTATGACAAGGCACGGAGCAAGGATCTGCACAGGCTGTTTATCAATCGCAAGATTCCGGCCGCAGACAAGCAGCATGTTCGTGATTGCCTGGCGAGCTTTCTCACACCTCTCGGCCTTGAGCCTGCGCCGCCAAGGTGGTTTATACCGGTTTCTGAGGCTGACCGTAACTTCGCGTTAGTCTATCTGAAGCAGGATCGTCGAAACATGATTATCAGCCCCTGCGCAAGCCATGTGCTTCGCAACTGGTCGGCTGATCGCTACGCTCGCCTGGCTGACTATGCAATTAGCCAACATGGAATGAACGTCATTCTGGTTGGCAGTCCTGCGCCCTTTGAAACAGAGTTTTGTAAATCCATATCTGACCAGATGCAGCGACCGGTTACCAATATCTGTGGCAAGGATACCCTCAAACAGCTGACAGCATTGATGACAGCTGCTGACGTTGTTGTTGCTCCAGACACTGGCCCAGCACACATTGCCAACGCCGTAGGCACGGATGTCATCGGCCTCTATGCGGCAAGCAACCCGAATCGGTCAGGGCCCTACAACTCACTATCCTGGTGCGTAAATCATTATGCCGATGCGCTAAAAGCACATACCGGCAAAAGCATCGAAACTGCCCGCTGGGGGGCCAAGGCTGAATTCGAAGGCGCTATGGACCTGATTAGCGTGGATGAAGTTTGCATCAAGCTTGATAAATGGGTCGCGCAGCATAGCAAAGGGGCCTTGGATGACTAACGCCTCACCACTCGCGGCATTCGCGCACTGGTTCTCTCAAAAGAAACTCGACGAGCAGCTGTTTATTATCGCTCTCGCGACTTTTATTTTCTGCTACCTCCCTTCACTGGCTGCGTATCGCGGTGCAGAGAGCTTGATGATTCTGACTTTTCTCTGGCTAGCTTTTGTTTCAGGCAGGGAAACCGGACTGAAACCTGCAATCGTCCGAGACCCACTATTTCTCGCCTGTTTGACGCTACTCGGCTTTCTTGTTCTTGCAAGACTCTGGTATTCATACAGCCTACCGCCTGGCATTGACCCCGAAACCCGGGAAACACGGTACGTTTTGAAGCCGGCACTGGTGTTTCTGGTTGCTTTGGGTTTGGGAGTGGTTGCCCGCCCCTACCGCTGGGCCCTCCTGTTACTGAGCATGCTTGGATTTGCAGCATACTTGCTGACAACCATCGGTTCTGGCCAGTGGGTCAACGCCTGGTTGGGAGGACGGGAAGATTTCGGTATTCACAACGCCCAACATACAGCCATGTTTTTTGGCGCAGCCCTGATTGGCACAGTGTGCTTCATGTTTCGAGCTGTTAAGGCGAGCCGGCCCGGCTGGCGCTATGCAGTGATATTTTTTTTAATCCTTACACTTGCCGTCGCTGCCTTCGGATTAATCGCCACTCAGACCCGTGCTGCCTGGCTCGGGATTATAATGGCGACAATGATCGGCCTTACAGCAGCTGTTTGTCTCATTTGGAAAAAACGCGATAAACCATTTAGCAAAGGCCAAAAAAAAGCTGCTTTTGGCCTGGCGCTGTGTCTGCTGTTCGGTTTTGTATTTGCGGGGCTGAACGCCCCAGATAGAGTCAAAGCCCCGTTTGCCAATAGTCAAGCTAATAGCGGTCAACTCTTTTCCATCGAGCAGTATACCAACCTGCCAGAGCACAACTCTAACCCGCGCACCAGTCACGGCGTTCGGCTCATTTCATGGCGAGTGGCACTCGAGTGGTTCAAAGAACGCCCTATAGTGGGGTGGGGGCCTGGCAGCACCGAGGATCTGATCAAGCAGTCCGAGTTTTTCTCTGAAGGCTTCAAGAAGAACTTTGGCCACCTGCATAACTCATTCATTGAGTCTTTGGTCGCCAATGGACTGATTGGCTCAGCCATCCTGTTGGCCATGGTCATCTGGATTGGATACGCTGCGCTTACGGCATACCGAAATGGTAAGATGCCCATTGATGTTCTGGTGTTTGCTCTCAGCTTTTTTGGTTTCTGGGCGGCAATAAATCTGTTTGAATCATATACCCTGTACACCACGGGGCATTATATCAATGCTGTTGTCGCAGGGTTCATCTACTCTTTTTATCTTCAACTGCAGGATAAGGATCAAAGCCCATGACCGCCAGGATACACGTCGCGGCTTGTTGTGATGAAAACTACGTCCCCTATGCTGCCGTCATGATGCTGTCGGCGCTGGCCTCCACGCCGGGAACGCCGATTACGTTTCACCTGATAAACTGCAGTATTTCGTCCGACAGTATTCGTAAGCTGCAAGACCTCATTAGCAAACAAAACAGCCAACTCGAAATTCATCAGCCTGATGATGCACTTTACCGGGGTCTGCCCACATTGCGATACGGCGAGGCTGTGTACCAACGCATCAACTTGCCCGAATATATTCCTTCGGATATCGGGCGAATCATCTATATAGATTGCGACACCTTGGTTCTCGGAAATCTCGAGAAATTGTGGCGAGTAGATCTTGAAGGCAATCTCGTTGCGGCTGTTGAAAACCTTTCACCAAGAGCTTGCAAGGATATTGGGTTGCCACGCACTGAGTACTTTAACTCAGGCGTCTTGTTAATTGACCTTGAGGGCTGGCGACGAGAGGAGGTCCATCATCAGGTTACTGACTACGCACGGGAAAATGCGCACCGACTGCAGTATGTTGACCAGTGTAGCCTGAATGCAGTTCTGAGGGATCGCTGGCTGCGGCTAGGACCAGAATGGAACCAACAGTCCGATATATACAAAGTTGTAAAAAAATATCATCAGGGCAGCTCCTACACGCAGACAAGCATGGGAAAAGCGATTCTGAACCCGGCAATTGTGCATTTTACCGGCAAGAAGAAACCCTGGACGATATATTGCTTTCATCCTTTCAAACCCCAACACAGGGCGTTTGTAAAACAAACACCTTGGGCGGATCTTCCCGCGCCTGATGCATCGCTAAAAGTCTACGCCAAGTACTTTTTCGCATTTAGACAGCGCTGGAAAGCCTACAAGCGGCAGTCCGACATTAGAAATTTCCAACAGAGTAATGCCAACCATGAGTAATGATCCACGCCGGAATCTGCCAGCCGATGCTGTCGGTATTGTTGCAAGCTCCGATGACAATTACGCCCCACACCTGACTGTTCTGTTCTATTCACTGCTGGTCAATTGCTCAGCGCCGGAGCGTGTCTCGCTGTTTTGCCTAGATGGTGGAATATCAGACGAAAACAAAGACAGGATGAACCGGGAGGTCAGGAAACTAGGTGCTGAGGGTGTCGACTTTGTCTCTTTCAACAGTGATCGCTATGACAGCCTACCGACAATCAAACACATAACCTCATCGGCCTATTACCGGATTTCCATTCCTGAAATATTTGATGACTCCGTGCACAAAGTGCTCTACCTGGATTGCGATATGATCGTCAAAGGCGACATCATAGAATTATGGGAAACCGACATCTCTGACTTCCATGTTGGCGCTGTCGAAAACTTGTCTGGCCACACCTACAAAAAGCTTGGGATCCCGCAGAACGAATACTTCAATTCCGGCATGTTGTTGATCAACCTCGATCTTTGGCGGCGCGATGGGATACCGGAAAAAGTGTTCAAATTTAAAAAGGATAACCCCGACAGAATAAGCACCAACGACCAGTGTGCACTTAATGGTGTGCTACATGACAAGTGGAAACACCTGCATCTGAAGTGGAATCATCAAACTGGGCTATATCGGCCAAGTGAGCAAACGGCGACGTTCCCACAAAACGAAATTGCCGAGGCGACACTATCACCCGGGATCATCCATTACATTGGCTGGGATAAGCCTTGGCGAAAAGTGCGCTTCCACCCATTGGCGGGCGAGTACGATCGCTATGCTGACAGGCTCGACGAGTCACCAAGATCAAAGCCCGCCTTCGGCGATTACCTGAAAGCGTATGCATCTGTGTCTCGCCTGAAGAAGCTGAGGAGACAACTGAAGTGGCAGGCCTGGTACAAAGAAAAAGACTATAACCTGTATCGCGGATATCGAGTAGGGTGAGGCGTTGCCGCCTCAGCCCTCTCACAGAACCGTACATACGGACCACGTATACGGCTCATGTAAACGCCTATCCTACAAGACCGGGACACAGAGCCCCATTCGTTGTCGGGTCAAGTCGACCAGACCCAGTTCATCATGCAACCAACGATTGGGCATCGCATAGCTGGCCAGTGGACTTTGCGCACTGTGCCAGCTTTTCATCCGGATCGATCTGAACGGCGGTTGGTAGCCCAACTGTCTTAATCGCCGGTGCAGGCGGGTTGGCTTTTTCCACTGTTTGAGCTGAAGACAGCGCAGGCGCCGCCTTAACCAGCCCATCAGCTGCTTGATCACCCGGGTACCGTTTGCCACCCGGAAGTAGTTCATAAACCCACGCAGTATCGGGTTAAGCCGTCGGATCACGTCCGATAGGTTTTCCCCCGTGTTGCGGCGGGTTATCTCCTTGAGCTTGGCTTTCAGCCCCCGCAATTTCGGCTCCTGTATGCGCGTGAAGCGCGTGTGGATCACCACACCCAGAAACGCGACGCCCTCACGACTGTGCGCGAGATGCGTCTTGCGACGGTTGATCGTCAACTTCAGCTCGCCTTCCAGATACGCGCTGGCCACGGTCAGCGCATTGTAAGCCGCAGGCTTCGATCCACACAGGATCAGGATGTCGTCCGCATAGCGGACGATCCGGTGCCCCCGGCGTTTCATGTGCTGATCGAAGGCGTCCAGATAGACGTTGGCGATCAGCGGACTGATCACCCCGCCCTGAGGACTGCCTTGTGGGGTGGCCTCATACTGGTGACCGACCATTACGCCACTGCTCAGGAACTGCCGGAGCAGCCCCAGGACACTGCCATCCGTTACCTTACGCCGGAACCGGCGGATGATGAGATCGTGGTCCAGTGTGTCAAAGCACTTGGACAGATCCATATCCACCACCCATTGGCGGTGGTAGCGACGAATGAACAGTTGGGCTTTGGCAATGGCGTGGTGGGCACTTCGACCCGGTCGGTAGCCGTAGCTCGACGGGTGGAAATCCCCATCGCTCTGTGTGGGCACATCGCCAAGAGGCACCGGTCAGGGCTGGGGTCTTCAGACCGTGTTCGACGGGGTGCTAGCGCTTTGGCAATCTACCGCCCAACACGGACTTACTCCCGGATACAGACCAGAGTGTGACCTGACCGTCCCCGGCAGGCACTGGCTCTGCGCCCCCACCTCGTCAGGTGGCTTGTGTATCAACCCATTCCAACGCACTCAGGGTCAACAGCCCTTGTTGCGTTTACTTCCGCCCTTCGCTAACCGCGTCGGCTTGCGCCTCGGCGGCTACCCTGAAACCTCCGCTCAGAGTCGTTCCGGTTTTCTCCTCCGCGCTGTTACCAGGCTTCTCAGGCCGGAACTTCAACACTACTACGGCGTCATCTGCCACCTCGCCCCCACATCGACCTTGGCTTTCACCTTGGCTCCATGCGCCCTGACATCAGGGCGCGGGG
>Ga0209075_1003165_pt1 | contig 13915 bp, 11 predicted proteins | sample Stecom2011_FD_187523 | JGI IMG/M metagenome (GOLD analysis project Ga0209075, IMG submission 187523) | Agricultural soil microbial communities from Utah to study Nitrogen management - Steer compost 2011 (SPAdes) (version 2) | ecosystem: Environmental > Terrestrial > Soil > Agricultural land... | reverse complement strand
GCTTGATCATCACCATATCGGCACCCTCGGCCAGATCCATCGCGACTTCGTGGATCGCCTCGTCACTGTTGGCGGGGTCCATCTGATAGGTAAACTTATCCGCCTTGCCCAGGCTGCCGGCCGACCCGACGGCATCCCGGAATGGCCCGTAGTAGCTGGATGCATACTTGGCAGAATAGGCCAGAATGCGGGTATTCACATAACCGGCACGTTCCAGCGCTTCCCGAATAGCTGCCACACGGCCATCCATCATGTCGGAGGGCGCGACCACATCGGCACCCGCATCGGCATGGGACAGAGCCTGGTTAACCAGTGCTTCTACCGTCACATCGTTCAGAACATAGCCGTCGTTATCGATGATGCCGTCCTGACCGTGAGTGGTGAACGGGTCCAGCGCCACATCGGTAATCACGCCCAGTTCCGGATAGGCTTTCTTGAGTGCCCGAACGGCCCGCTGGGCAAGACCATCGGAATCCCACGCCCCAGAGCCGGACAGATTTTTCTTTTCGGGCGCCACCACCGGGAACAGGGCAATCGCCGGGATACCCAGCTCAACCAGTTCTGCCGCCTGCTCTACCAGCAGATCAATGCTCAGGCGATCCACCCCGGGCATCGACGGTACCGCCTCACGCTGATTCTCACCTTCCAGCACAAACACCGGAAAAATCAGGTTGCCTGCCGACAGATGAGTTTCCTGGACCAGACGCCGGGAAAAGCTGCTGGCCCGGTTGCGGCGCAGACGGGTTGCCGGATACGCCCGGCTAAACAGTGGAGCACGTGATTTGGGCATGAAATACCTCCTGAACATGGATAGCACCGAAAAGTAATGCCATCATACACCTCAGAGGCGACCCGGTGCATGGCTGCACGCACCACAGTCTGCCCGCGCCAGATGACAATTGGCTGACAAGAAACAGGGCGGCCAACCGCCGCCCTGCCTGTTATCGAAGGGAATTCGAGGAAAACTCTGATGGATCAGTTGTTAAAGCCAACCTCCACCTTACGGGGCGAGTCATGCCGGAAGCTGGTATCAACTTCCTGGATCTTGCCACCGCTTTGTAAAAAAGCTTCGATATCTGCCTGCAGCCGGGCCCTTACCCGCGCCCGACCGGCAACAGAGTGGTTATCGTCGCTGTCATTGCCCCAGCTACCGGACTGCTCCAGGTTGCTTTCGTCGAATTCACTCATGCCTTTTCTCCATCAACGAAAACAGTGGTTCAGGTGTGCTGCAGACCGCTGCAAGCGCCACCCCGTCTCGACGGGCGGCCACCTGTGGCCCGTCTTGGCGTCTTTATAATCCGGTTTTGTTAACGGCGCTATTTCCTGACAACAACTTTTTTGTAATTTTTTGTAACTAACCATAAGCCCCTGATTTAAATGGCCCGATTAGACTATTATAAAGTTACAAATTATTGACAGATAAACTGAATACTGATTCAATCTTTAGTGGAGCCCGTATGGCTTATCGTGAAACAGAAAAAATGCGGCAGCGCAAAGCAGAGGCGCGCCAGCGAATCGTAGAGGCCACCTGGCAGTGCGTGACCGAAGGCGGTTTCCGCAGCGCCCGGATGTCCCGGATTGCCGGCCTGGCCGAGGTGGCTACCGGTACCATTTATCGCCACTTTGAGTCCCGGGAAGAGCTGTTCGCAGAGATTTTCCGGCTGGCCACCCAGCGTGAGGTCGATAAGGTGGCCAAAGCACTGGCGATACCGGGCAATGCCATGCAGCGACTGGACAACGCTCTGCGCCAGTTCGCGCTGCGGGCCCTGAAAGGTCCGGTAAGAGCCTGGGCCCTGATTGCCGAGCCGGTTGACCCGAAAGTGGATGAAGAACGGCTGGTGTACCGCAAGGCTTACGCCGATTTGTTCGAACAGGCCATCCGGGATGGCATAGCCGACAAGTCTCTGCCGGCACAGGACGCCCGCCTGAGCAGCACCTGCGTGGTGGGGGCCATGTCGGAAGCCCTGGTGGGCCCGCTGGCACCCTCCCAGATCGCTGGCTCCTCAGGCAACACCTATAATCAAGCAGAGCTGGTTGATGCCATCGTGTGCTTTTGCCTGCGGGGGCTGACCGGCACCAGGAGCTGATCATGAGCAACACCCGGCACAGTTATCAACGCGACAACGACACCCGCTACCTGTCGGCGACCCATGAGGTGACAAACCAGCCAGCGCCGCTGGAAAACTACAACCTCTACCAGCAGGATATTGCGCTGCGTGAAGCGGTCCGGCGTGAAGGTGCGGGGTTTGCCGATCAGGACCTTGACCGGTTCGGAGCCTGGGCCGGCGACGCCCGGACCATTGAACTGGGGCACCAGGCCAACGCCAGCAAGCCGGTATTTCGCACCCACGACCGCTATGGCCACCGCATCGACGAAGTCAGCTTTCACCCCGCCTACCACGAACTCATGGGCGTGGCTCTGGAAAACGGCCTGCACAGTTCGCCCTGGACCAACCCCGGAGCCGGCGCCCAGGTCGCCCGGGCCGCCCGGTATTACATGCATTCCCAGGTTGAGGCAGCCCACTGCTGCCCGGTTACCATGACCTTTGCAGCGATTCCCTCGATTCAGAAGCAGCCTGACCTGGCCAGACTCTGGGCCCCGAAAATCCTGGCCAACCACTACGACAGCCGCAACGTACCACACAGTGACAAAACCGCTGTCACCATTGGCATGGCCATGACCGAAAAGCAGGGCGGCAGTGATGTCCGTGCCAACACCACCCGGGCGTATGCCACTGGCCACGAGGGGCCCGGCCAGGCCTACGAACTGGTCGGCCACAAGTGGTTTGTTTCAGCCCCGATGTGCGACGCGTTTCTGGTTCTGGCCCAGACCCAAACCGGCCTGTCCTGCTTCCTGATGCCCCGCTGGCGCCCGGACGGCAGCAAGAACCCCTGGCAGATCCAGCAGCTCAAGAACAAGATGGGCAACGTTGCCAACGCCTCCAGCGAGGTCGAACTCCGGGGCGCGCTGGCCTGGATGGTGGGCGAGGAAGGACGGGGCGTGCGCACCATTATCGAAATGGTCGCCATGACCCGGTTCGATTGCATGATTGGCAGCTCAGCCGGCATGCGACAGGCCGTGGCCCAGGCCAGTCACCACTGTCGCCACCGTAGCGCATTCGGTGCCCGCCTCAGTGATCAGCCCCTGATGCAGAATGTTCTCGCCGACCTGATCATCGAAAACGAAGCCGCCCTCGCCTACACCATGCGCGTGGCCCGGGCCCTGGACAACCAGAACGACGAACATCAGCGGCTGCTGGCCAGGCTTGCCACCCCGGTGGGCAAGTACTGGATCTGCAAACGCACCCCGAATCACGCCTACGAAGCCATGGAATGCATTGGCGGCAGTGGCGTAATGGAAGACAGCATCATGCCCCGCCTGTTCCGCGAATCCCCGGTCAACGCCATCTGGGAAGGCAGCGGCAACGTCCAGTGCCTGGACACGCTCCGGGCCATTCACAAGGAGCCCGACACCCTCGACGCCTTCTTCACCGAGGCTGCCGAAGCCCGGGGCACCGACCGGCGCTTTGACCAGTTCCTCAAGGCACTGCAACACGATTTTGCTGACCTCAGCAACGCCCAGTACCGCGCCCGCAACCTGGTCGACCGCATGGCCCTGGCCATGCAGGGCTCACTGCTTCTGCGCTTCGGCGACAAACACATCGCTGACGCCTTCTGCGCCTCCCGGCTGCAAGCCGGAGGCGGCCTCAACTACGGCAACCTGCCCTCCGGCACCAACCCGGCGGCCATTATCAAACGGGCAACCCCTGAAGTAGGCTAGCGGATCGTAGGCTAGCGGACATCCGGCCCCTGCACCCACACACGGCACCAGAATCATGTCAGAAACCCTGAGAAAACTGCTGAAAGAAGGCAAAACCCCACAACATGCGGATATCACACCGCATGTCGGCGTTCTCACCCTGCATTTCCAGCTCTATGGCTGCGAAGACCTCAAGGCCAAGCGCAAAACGTTTACGCCAATGAAGGCGGTATGGGGCAGGGAGCCGGATCTGGCGGTGGCCGAAACCGCCGACCACGAAGCGCTGGACAGTGCGGTCTGGACCATCGCGGCTCTCGGTGCCAGTGCCCGGCAGATCACCCAGCGCCTGGACCAGATCGAAAAGGATATCCAGAACCGCATTGATGCCCCCATCCTCGACCTGCACCGGGAAGTCCTCTGAACCGACACCTGCTGGCAGGGCATAGCGTCGGGCTTGTACAAGTCTTATACTACGCCCCCTCAGGGAGAGCATGAACTGCCCCCCGGGCAGCCAAACAAATTCAATGCCGGATACACTCCGGCTCCGTCCTGCGGGTTTCCGGAACCAACCCGAGGACGACCACTGAGTGTATGTGGTGTTATGACCGGAAAGAAAAAATCCGCCCACGCCTCGGTTGAGGCCATGTATCGCGTGTTTACCGTGCCTGAGGCACCGGAATCCACGCTGAGCCGTATCGACCAGGATATTTCCAGGAACCTCGCCGGTTTCCTGCAAGCGCATATTGTCGCCGTTGAACGGGATCTGTCGGAGGTTGAAAAACATTTTTCCGAATCCGCGATCCCGGAAAAACCCGTGTTTGTTTCCGAGCAGACCCAGTTCCTGCTCGACAAGCTGGTGGCAAACTCGGTGCATACCGCATCACCGGCGTTCATTGGCCATATGACCTCGGCACTGCCCTACTTCATGCTGCCGCTGTCCAAAATCATGATCGCCCTGAACCAGAACCTGGTCAAAACCGAAACCTCCAAAGCGTTTACCCCTATGGAGCGGCAGGTGCTGGGGATGATCCACCGGCTGGTGTATCAGGAGGATGGTGCGTTTTACCGCAAGTGGATGCACGACCCCCGATTTGCCCTGGGTGCCATGTGTTCCGGCGGCACCATCGCCAACGTCACCGCCCTGTGGGTGGCCCGTAACCGGGCTTTTCCGGCCGAAGGCAGTTTCCGCGGGCTGCACGAAGAAGGCCTGTACCGGGCCATGAAATACTATGGTTATGAAGGGGCTGCCATCCTGGTCTCCAAACGCGGCCACTACTCCCTGCGCAAAGCCGCTGACGTACTCGGGCTGGGGCGGAACGCCCTGATAGCGGTGGAGACCGACGAGTTCAACCGCATCCAGCCGGACGCTCTGCGGGACAAATGCCTGGAACTGCAGGAACAGAAGGTCAAGGTCATCGCCATCTGTGGTGTGGCCGGCACCACCGAGACCGGCAACGTCGACCCGCTGGATGCCATTGCCGACATCGCCACGGAGTTTGGTGCCCACTTCCACGTAGATGCAGCCTGGGGCGGCCCCACCCTGTTCTCCCGCACGTACAAACACCTGCTGCGGGGCATCGAGAAAGCCGACTCGGTAACCTTCGACGCCCACAAACAGCTGTATGTGCCCATGGGCGCCGGCCTGGTGGTTTTCAAGGAGCCGGGGCTGGCCAATGCCATCGAGCATCATGCCCAATACATCATCCGCAAGGGCTCGAGGGATCTGGGCACCACGACCCTCGAGGGCTCCCGTCCGGGCATGGCCATGCTTATCCATTCGGGGCTGAAGATCCTGGCCCGGGAAGGCTATGAACTGCTGATCGACCAGGGGATCAACAAAGCCCGGATGCTGGCCGCGATGATCGAGGAGCAACCCGATTTCGAACTGGTTACCCGGCCCGAGCTCAACATTCTTACCTACCGCTACTGCCCCGAAACCGTGGGGCAGGCGCTGGCAGTCGCCAATGAACTACAGGCCGAAAAACTCAACACCTGCCTGAACCGGGTCACCAAGTTCATTCAGAAAACCCAGCGTGAGCGAGGCAAGGCATTTGTCTCCCGCACCCGGTTAGAGCCTGCACGTTACCACCACTTTCCCTGTATCGTATTCCGCGTGGTGCTGGCCAATCCGCTCACCACACCGGAGATTCTGGAGGGCATCCTGAAAGAACAGAGGGAATTGTCGAAGGAGGACGGTATCGCCGATGAAATAGCGGTCCTGCACCAGATGGCAGCGGCGGTTTTAAAGCAGAACCAGAAACAGGCCAGACAGGCCTGATGTCGCACAGAAGGGACAAGGGGGCTGCCGGCGGGCAGCCCCCGAAGCACGGGATGGGTATTTCAGGCCTCACCCCTGGCCGGGATCAGTAAAGCGCCTCTTCGTCATCCAGCACCTCGTGCAGGATCTCCAGAAACATCTTATCGGCGTCACTCCAGACCTCCGGAATACGGATCGACGTATTGGCGCTGATCTCACGGGCCATCAACTCGTCCCCATTGAGCTCGCCCTTGTACTTACGGGCAATTTCCATCGCCCGCACTGCAATCGTCGGATCGCCCATCACCTTCTTGATGAACACCCGAAGTTCCTCAATCATCCTGGCCTGACGGCTCTGAACCGATGAACTCATTCTGCACTCCCTGAAACCAGAAGGCGCGGACGCCAATGCTCCGCGCGTTGTTACAGTATGGCCAATCTGCAGGGCTGTCACCAGCCCCCGGCTGTTACAACATCATGCCACGCAGGGTAAAGAACAGGAACGCGGCCATCGCGGCCGAGGCCGGCACGGTAATAACCCAGGCCGCGGCAATCCGGACCAGATGGGACCGCTTGACCATCTCTTCATAGTAGATTTTTTTCAGCCGCTTACGCTCAGACTTGGTAAGAGGCACCTGAGCCTTCTTCTTTTTGGCCTGTTTCAGCAGCTTTTCCATTTCCTCTTCAGACGCATTACGAAAGTTCTCCAGGAAAGGCTTCAGACGCTCCTGCTCTTCCGGCTCGTAATGCTCAACGATTTTATGCAGCTGACTGACGTAGTTGGTTTTCAGGTACTCCCGCAGGAAGCCAACCCCGAACACACCACCAATAGCGATGTGGGTAGAACTGACCGGCAAGCCGAGCTGAGAGGCAAGGATCACCGTCAATGCCGCTGACAGGCCAATACAGAAGGCCCGGGTCTTGTCCAGTTCGGTAATCTCGCTGCCCACCGTTTTAATCAGGCGCGGACCGAACAGCATCAGCCCGAGTGCCAGGCCCAGCGCGCCGATCAGCATGATCCAGAGCGGGATGCTGGCCGATGTGGCGATGCCACCACCGTTCTGAATCGCTTCATTAATAGCCGCCAGCGGCCCGATTGCGTTGGCCACATCGTTGGCGCCGTGAGCAAAACTCAGCAGTGCCGCGGCACAGATAAGTGGCCAGGTGAACAAGGTATTTACCCCAGCCGTGCTGTTTTCCATGGTGGCCGCACGACGACTGACCAGGGTCCGCACGCCCATCCAGGTGACAATGGCAACACCCAGCCCCAACAGGGCAGCCGTAAGAAAGTCCACCTCAACAAGCTTTTTGACACCCTTGAGCATCAGGTAGGTGGTGAAAGCCCAGGCCATAATGGCGACCATCAGGGGCACAAAGGTACGGGCGGAAGACACCAGGTTCTGCCGGTACAGAACGGTCTTGTTGATCAGAAACAGGAACAGTGCCGCCAGGGCACCACCCAGAACCGGCGAAATCACCCAACTGGCGGCAATCTTGCCCATCACGCTCCAATCCGCAATACCCCAGCCCCCGGCAGCAATGCCGGCCCCCAGCACACCACCAACAATGGAATGCGTGGTGGATACCGGGGCTCCCAGCCAGGTGGCCAGGTTCAGCCACAGGGCACCCGCCAGCAACGCAGCCGTCATCAGCCAGACAAACGTCTGGGTGTCACCCACGCTGGTCGGATCAATAATCCCGTTCTTGATTGTGGAGACTACCTCGCCCCCGGCGATTATCGCACCCGAGGCTTCAAAAACCGCGGCCAGCAGCACGGCGGCGCCCAGCGACAGCGCGCCTGAGCCAACCGCCGGCCCCACATTATTTGCCACGTCGTTGGCGCCGATATTGATCGCCATGTACCCACCGATCACCGCGGCAGCCATCAGCAGAGTGGCATTGGGCAGGCCCTCGCTGAACGCCCCTACGGTCAGCCAGACACCAAGCAGGAACAGAATGCTGAAACCGACCCTGTACCGTTCCGTGGCGGGGCTACTGAGTAAGTTATCCAGATAACTGCTGGAGCGGGCCATAAGACAAGGCTCTCTGTTGTGGATGGACTAAAAACGGGAAATCTATAGGGCGCAAACTATAAATTTTTTGCCATCAAATTGAAACCGGATTGTCATGCACGGCAAAGATCACAAACCGGACACAGCGCACTCCAAAACCCCCGTTTTTTGGCGCATAATCGACCAAAACCTGTCAAAAAGAACAACATATAATGCCGGTTACCCAAGGACCAAGCCAGATCATCTCCACTGAGCACGAAGAGCGGCAGATTTCCCGGTTACTGACCGGGCTGTCGGCCATGGCCCTGCTGTTTCTGACCGGGATCGGGCTGAAGGCCTGGCTTGCTGACCATTATAGTCACGCCATCATCCTCTGGCTGTTTAACCTGCCGGTGCTGGCCAACATGCTCTGGTACCTGCGCACGGGCAATCGCGTGGTGCAGAAAAATGCCCTTCTTATTACCGTTGCCCTGCTGTTTGCCTATCTGATTGCCTCGGGCGGTGAGGATAATACCGGCCCGCTCTGGTTTTACGTGTTCCCTCCGCTGCTCTTCTTCCTGACCAGTCTCAAGGGCGGCACCGCCATCCTGCTTTTTTATTACCTGTTGGCAGTGATTGTGTTCCAGTTTCCGAATCTGCCCGGTGTGGCCGGCGAGTACTCCACCGACTTCAAGATCCGCTTCTTCGCCACCCTGACCTTCGAATCCATTTTCTGCTTCGTGCTGGAAGCCGGCCGGCTCCAGGCCCGGAACAAACTCCTCAGACTGGCCGAAAGCCATGAACTGGCCGCCCGCACCGACGAGCTGACCGGCCTGGCCAACCGCCGGGACATGCATAACCGTCTGACCACTGAGTTCTCCCGCTATCAGCGGTCGGGACATCACTTCTCAGTGGTGCTGATCGACCTGGACCTGTTCAAACGGGTGAATGACGATTATGGTCACGACGCCGGAGATGCCGCCCTGCAGCAGTTTGCAGAGCTGGTACGTAAGGTGATCCGGCAGACCGACGTCGCCGGCCGCTGGGGAGGGGAAGAGTTCCTGATTCTCCTGCCGGACACCACCCTGCTTCAGGCGCTCACTCTTGCCGAGCGCCTGCGGGCCGAAGTCGCTGCCACCGAGTTCCGCCATCAGGGTCATACCCTGCCGGTAACCATCAGTGCCGGGGTCTGCTCGATCTCCAAAGCCGGGTCGGTCAACGAGCTGCTCAAACAAGCAGACATCCATCTGTATGCGGCCAAAAGTGACGGCCGCAACCGTATCGCGCCCAGGGTCCGGAGCCAGGACAGCCCTCCCACTGCGGGAATCCCTGCTTGAGACCCGGGATCGCTATCATTAACATCGCCACCGACACCTGAACACCATCCTTTCCTGACAGGCAGCATTATGGCAGCAATCCGCATTCTGACCGGCAGCGTCTACGGGGGCGCACTGTTCACCGCCCGCAAGATCAAAGAAGCACTGGAAGCCGGGGGGCACCAGGTCGTGGTACTTGAAAATCCCACGCTGGACGACATCAGCGGTAACGACGACGCCCTGCTGGTTTGCACCTCCACCACCGGCCAGGGCGAACTTCCTGACAACTTGCTGCCTTTTTATCTGTCGCTGCGGGAACTGTTACCCCAACAGCCCGGGCGCCCTTTCGGCGTCATCGTCCTGGGGGACAGCTCTTACGGAGACACCTACTGCGGTGCCGGCGACCTGATCGAAGAAGCACTGTACGAGACCGCCGCCCGCAAGGTCGGGGAAACCCTGCGCATTGATGCGCTGGAAACCATGGAGCCGGAAACCGACGCGGTGCCCTGGGCGCTGGCCTGGGTCAAGGAAATCTGAGGGTTATTTACACGAGTTGCCAAATCTCTGAACTGGTACGCTTGAGCCCCCTGCGGCGAGGGGCCATACTCCAGCCAGAATGGTAAATACGGTACCCTGAATCCCGATGAAACCGGCCCGACTTCTGGCAGCGTTAATCGCAGTGCTGGCGTTGTCGCTTTATGCGCACGCGGCCATGGCCTCGTTCATTCCGGAAATAGAGTACCTTCGGTTCAGCCCCGAGGTCCGGCTTAGCGCCAGCGAGGCCCTGGCCAGCCGCCAATGGCAACCTCTGCCAGAGAGCACACCCAATTTCGGTTACATTCAGGATCAGATCTGGCTCAGATTCCCGGTCGCGGCAGACGCCGGCGTCGATCTCCTCGAAATCAACTACCCCCAGCTGGACTATATCGACTTCTATCTGTTCGAGAACTCGCGCCTGGTAAACTCGGTCCACACCGGTGATCGCCTGCCGTTCTCGCAAAGACCGGTCCAGCATCCGCACTTCCTGTTCCCCATCCCGTTGTCTGCCGATGCCGGTTATACCGTGCTCCTTCGGATCCAGACCGAAGGCGCTATGCAGGCACCCATGCGGCTCTGGGATAATCGAAGCTATTTTGCCAAGGCGTTTGTCGAAAGCCAGTTGCACGCCACCTACTACGGCATCCTCATTGCGGTGATCGGCTTTAACCTGTTTGTGTTTGCCGTGCTCCGGGAGCCGGTGTATCTGCTGTATGTGCTTTCCACCACCGGTTACCTGATGCTGATCGGCAGTCTCAATGGCATCACCTACCAGCTGTTCTGGCCTGATAACCCGGAGGTGCAGAACCGCGCCATGGCGATTATTGTGCCGATGGCGATGAGTTTTACCCTGATGTTCTCCCGGGCCTTCCTGCACCTGCGCCAATCGAGCCCGGGCCTTGACCGGCTGGTGCTGACGGTCCTTGGACTTAACCTGGCCATGGCCGCCGCCAACCTCGTGCTTGATTACAACACCGGCATGCGCATGAGTGTCGCGCTGGTGATCCCCAGCTCCCTGCTGCTGACGGTGATCGGACCCATCCAGTGGGCCAGGGGTAACCGCCAGGCGGTGTATTACACCCTGGCCTGGGGTGCCCTCACCGTGGGCAGTGCCATCACCGGTGCCAATAAATATGGCTGGATCCCGAACAATTTCATTACCGCCTACGGTATGGAGGCGGGCTCTGCCCTGGAAGCGATGCTGCTTAGCCTGGCACTCGCTCTGCGCATCTACCGGGAGCGACAGGACCGCCTGCATGCGCGCGAAGCCGAACTGCGTGCGCTGGAAGCCCGGCGCAACGCCGAACTGCGCCTGATGGATCAGGCCCTGCACCACCCTCTCACCGGCCTGCCCAACCGCAGCAATTTTGAGCTACAGGTTAACGAACTTATCCGCAAAGCGCCTTCACAGCGCTTCGCCATCGCGGTGATTCATCTGAACAATCTGTACGCGGTCACCAAAACGCTGGGACACCGGAATACCGACCGCATTCTGGAGCTGGCATCGCAGCAGTTTAATGCGGTCGCCCGGGCCATTCCCGGCATCATCGCGGTTGAGAAGAGTGAAGGGCGAGAATATTTTCTGGCCAGCCTGGACCCCCAGACCTTTGCCCTGATGAGTAACGCCGATCATACCGAAGCGGTACCCCGGTATGTGCTTCAGAACATCGAATCCATTCGCCAGCCCATCGACTTTCTGGGGATGCAGGTACCGCTGACCCCACAACTGGGCGTCGCCATCTATCCGGATCACGGTAAGGACGTAACCACGCTGATCCGCCGGGCAGTGATTGCAGAAGGGTCCGAACGGGCCCGGGAGCGCGGGATCGCCTACTACAAGACGTCGAGGGATTCCTACAGCGCCGAACGCCTCACCCTGGTGTCCGAACTCAGGCACGCGCTTGAGCTTGATCAGCTGGCGCTCTATCTGCAACCGAAGCTGTGCCTGCGCACCGGCACGATTGCCGGGTTTGAAGCCCTGATCCGCTGGCCGGACCGTGAACGCCAGGTCGCCCCCCACGAACTCATCGAACTGGCCGAACAAACCGGGCTCATCAAGCCCCTCACCCGCTGGGTGCTGCAGGAAGCCCTGAACCTGCGCAAGCAGCTGGCCGCACAGGGCGCGCCTTCCCACATCGCCGTGAACATATCGCCAAACAACCTGCGCGAGCCGGATTTCCCTTTGTTTGTTCAGAGGCTTATGCATAGCCAGCAATGCCCGGCCGGCGAACTGACCTTCGAGGTTACCGAAACCTCGATGATGCAGGACCCGGTCAACTCGCTGCAGGCGCTGAATGCCATCCACTCGGCCGGCATTCCACTGGCCATAGACGACTTTGGCTCCGGTTACTCATCGCTATCCTATATCAAGCAGTTGCCCGCCACCGAGATCAAGATCGACCGTTCGCTGATCAGCGAGTTGCCGGAACGGGAGCAGGACCGGGTGATCGTGCGGACCACCATCGAAATGTGCCAGAGCCTTGGCTATACCGTGGTGGCGGAAGGGGTAGAAAACGAAGCTACGCTGAAACTACTGCAAGACATGGGATGCGACCAGGTCCAGGGTTTTATCCTGGCCCCGCCGCAACCGGTCGACAGGATCCTGACATGGCTGGCGGATCAGCCTTGCCGTTCGCGGATCAGTGCCTCTTGAGTGGCTGAGGCCACCAGCTTACCGTCCCGGGTAAAGAAGTTGCCCCGGTTAAAGCCCCGGGCACCGGAGGAGCTCGGACTGTCCTTATCGTAAAGCAGCCATTCGTCCATCCGGAACTCACGGTGGAACCACATCGAGTGGTCCAGACTCGCCACCTGCATATCCGGTTCCATGAACGTGCGGCCATGGGGTGCCAGACAAGCGCCCAGAAACGAGAAATCCGAGGCGTAGGCCAACAGACACCGATGCAGCACCGGATCATCCGGCAGCGACCCGGCAGCCCGCAGCCAGCTCTGGCGATACGGAGGGGTTTTCTCCGGTTTTAGCGGATTACTCTGCTCCACATGGCGGATCTCGATTGGCCGGTCCCGGGTAAAAATCGCCGCCAGCCGGGGCGGCATCTGGTCTGCCAGCATGTGTCCGAGCGCCTGCTCTGATTTCAACGTTTCCGGAGCCGGCGCCTCGGGCATTGAAACCTGATGGCTCAGCCCGTCCTCAGCCACCTGGAACGACATGGACCCCGTCAGGATCTCCTTGCCATCCTGGCGGGCGATGACCCGCCGCACCGAGAAGGTGCCGCCATCACGAACCCGCTGGACTTCATAGTCGATGGGCATGCGGTGGTTGCCCGGCCTCAGAAAATAAGCATGGAGGGAGTGACACAGCCGCCCTTCCACGGTCCGGCTGGCGGCCATCAGCGCCTGGCCAAGTACCTGACCGCCGAAAACGCGGGGAAAGCCCAGGTCTTCACTGTCACCTTGAAAATGATCGTCCCCGATGGGGGACAAATCCAGCAAATCGATCAGTTTTCGGGTTACTTCCAGCATGCCTGCTCCTGTTGTGATGCTCAGGAGCAGTACCCGCTCCTGAACTTACGACGGGTTTTCTACCTCAGCAGAAGCCATTTGGCAACGGTCAATCCCGGTGTATGGGCGGAACCTCTCTCGCCAGCGCCTGCTTTTCCATGGCAAACCGGCCGGTCACCGCAAAGCCCAGCACGTCGCCTGAGGGTGACACGAAGCGGGCTTTCACATCCGAACCCTCCTGCTCTACCTGCCACTGGCCCTCTGAGCCAGCCGGGGGTGGAGACACCGCGGTCGGGCAGCAGGGGGTTTTGATCATCACCGGCATGGCGCCGTAGCGAACCTCGGTGTGCTCGCCGCTGAGGGTTTTCGCCAGGGCACGGGCGCAGGCCATCAGCGGCAATACATACAGCAGGACCTGGCCATCCACTTCGGCACAATCGCCCAGCGCGTAGATATCCGGCGCGGAGGTTTCCAGCGCACGATTCACCTTTATGCCGCGGCCCACCTCGATTCCGGCTGCCCGGGCCAGCTCCACCCGGGGCCGCAGGCCAACCGCTGAAATCACAATGTCCACAGCCAGCGTCTCGCCATTGCT
>Ga0209075_1003164_pt1 | contig 13916 bp, 9 predicted proteins | sample Stecom2011_FD_187523 | JGI IMG/M metagenome (GOLD analysis project Ga0209075, IMG submission 187523) | Agricultural soil microbial communities from Utah to study Nitrogen management - Steer compost 2011 (SPAdes) (version 2) | ecosystem: Environmental > Terrestrial > Soil > Agricultural land... | reverse complement strand
TATGTATTTTAGAAATACAAGTCCTAATACAATATGTTTATATTCTGCAGCATCTATGTTTTTACGTAGTTTATCGGCTGCTTTAAACAATTTTTGTTCGAAATTGGTGTTATCTTTTTTGGCCATTCGTATGTTTATTGTGTATTTTGTTTTATATGTGTACTATATTTAATAAATAGTTTATAAAGATAAAGTTCTAAAGTGAGATACAAAAGAAATTTAACAGATAAATTTAACACAATTCAAGGTTAGATGCCGTAAAAGTCGTTGTTCTCAAACATTTTAACTCAGGATATTCTGCACCAAATTTTACGAATAACATCTGATATTGCTACTCTTTACGGTCTAACCCTGTCTAGAACTGTTTTAGAAGTTAATGAAGAAGCTTTTAAATTATATTATATTAAATTTATGTTTAAATAAAAAATGCAACAAAAGTTTAAATTTGTATTATTTAACAAAGCTTTCTTTGCGTTTAACAATTATAATTCTACTTTTGTGTACGTACACATACATAATTAATGTAAAAAAGCTTCTTGTAATCAGGCTAAGCATTAAATGATTATTAAAAGCACCTATTTAATATCAAATGTGTACGTACACTTTAAGTATAATATAAATTTACAGAAATATTATTTAACATGATCCAAAAGTTTTCCAATTAAAAAAATAGTTATAATAATATATGTGTACGTACACTGCAAGATCAGCAATCAGATATACGATTTTCATTATTAGAAAGTGGTTGATGAAAATATTTAATATTAGATATATTTTAAAAATCTATGAAAACGAGTTAACATAAAGAAAACATTAAAGTGAACTAATTTATTGAATTTATAAATTTAATTAAACATTTACATGAAAAAGCAAATTCAATTAATTCTAATTTTATTGCTACTAATAACACCTATAATGTTATTAGCGCAGGAACAAGTAATTGTAAGAGGTAAGGTTATTGAGGGTGAAACAGGCGAGCCCTTACCCGGAGCTACAATTATAGTAGAGAATTCAACTAGGGGAGTAACAACTGATATCGATGGCTCTTTTGAAATTAGGGCTGCACAAACAGATAGGTTGGTATTTTCTTTTCTTGGAATGGTATCGCAGACTGTTGAAGTGGGAACTCAGACATCCATTGAAGTGTCTCTTTATCAGATGGCCAGTGAGCTTGACGAGGTTACTATTGTTGCATTTGGAACTCAAAGGAAAGAGAGTGTTGTTTCTTCGATCTCGACAGTGAAAATAGCAGATATTAAGGTTCCTTCTTCAAACCTCACAACAGCTTTTGCTGGTAGGGTGGCAGGACTTATTTCTTATCAGACAACAGGTGAGCCTGGTGCGGATAATGCTGAGTTTTTTGTTCGTGGTGTTTCGTCTTTCGAGGGTTCAAGATCATCTCCTTTAATTCTTATTGACGGTTTTGAGGCTACAAAGAGCGATTTGGCACGATTACAACCAGATGATATTGAGAGCTTTTCTGTAATGAAAGATGCTACGGCTACAGTTCTTTATGGTGCACGTGGTGCTAATGGAATTCTTATTGTGAATACCAAATCGGGTAAAGAGGGAAAGCTAAAAATTAGTGCCAGATTTGATATGAACGTGGCTACTCCTACACGTGTAAAGGAGGTTTTAGATGGTGTGTCATATATGCGTATGTATAATGAAGCACAAATAAGCAGGAATCCTGAAGCTGTTCCTTTTTATAGTGAACAGAAAATTCAGTCGACAATGCGTGGAGATGATCCTATGATTTATCCAAATATTAACTGGTATGAAGAACTATTTAATACATCCACCATTAATACTAAAGCTAATGTAAATATTTCTGGTGGAGGTGAGGCTGCTACATATTATGTTGCAGCAGGTTTTGACCATGATAACGGTTTATTAAAAGTTGCAGAGATGAACAACTTCAATAATAACATTAGCATTAGCCGAGTTCATGTTCGTAACAATGTTATTCTTAAATTATCGCCTACTACGAAATTAGATACTCGTATACAGGGAAGATTTGAGAAATATAACGGACCTTCTGTTTCTGCAAATAGTATTTACAATATGGTAATGAGCGCAAACCCAGTTGATCACCCTGTGATTTACAGACCTGATGAAGATCATATGCATGCGGATCATATACTTTTTGGAAATACTTTTAATAATGACCAGCAGATGAAAAGAAATCCTTTTGCTGAAATGGTTAGAGGATACGAACAAAGAAATGAAAACAGGATATTGGCACAAGCGTCTTTAATTCAAGATCTGGATTTTGTTACTCCTGGTTTAAAAATGCAACTTAAAGTTGCTGCTCAGACTTGGAATATAAGTTCTGGTACAAGAACATATACTCCATTTTACTATGGGATAGAGAGTTACAATATTGTTACAGGGCAACACTCTCTTTATACATTAAATCCGACTAATACAAACTATAAGTTGGGAGATGTGAGTCCTAATAATGATTCGGACGCACTTTTTAACGGAGAACTTAGATTTAATTGGGAAAGAGATTTTAATAAACATACAATAGGTGCAATGCTTGTTTCTATGATTAGTGAGAAGTTGTTGACTAGTGGAAGAAATAATTCAATTTACGAAACTTTACCAGAAAGAAACCTAGGAACTTCGGGTAGAGGTACATACGGATACGACTCTAGATATTTCTTTGAATTTGCTTTTGGATATAATGGTTCTGAAAAGTTTTCGAGTGACAGGGCATTTGGTTTCTTTCCTTCTGTTGGTCTAGGATGGGTGATTTCTAATGAACCGTACTGGAAAATAAACGATAAGATTATCAGCAATACTAAACTTAGATTATCATGGGGTAGAGTTGGAAATGATATGCTTGATGGTAGGGGTGGACGATTCTTCTATCTCTCATCATTTAACCGCGGAGGTGGAGCTTACAAATTTGGTACAGATTTCTTGAATTCATATTCAGGTTACAGTGTCTCTAGTTATGCAAATTCTGATATCTCGTGGGAAGTATCTACTAAATATAATGTTGGTTTAGAGCTTGGATTATTAAAAAATCAAGCTGTTAGAATTCAGGCTGATTATTTTGTAGACGAGCGTTATAATATCTATGAAGTAAGAAATAATTATCCTCACAGTGCAGGTTTGGAAGTACCAATTAAAACTAATTCTGGAAAAATACGATCAAATGGTATTGATATCTCTTTAGATGTTGAGCATAGTTTTAATAAAGATTTCTGGATGACTGGCCGTGGTACTTTTACTCATGCGGTGAATAAAATACTTCAAAAAGACGAGCCTAACTACAGAGATGCATATCGTAGTCAAATTGGTTATTCCACAACACAAAGATGGGGTTTGGTGGCAGAGCGTCTCTTTGTGGATCAACTGGAGATTGAAAGTTCTCCTAAACAATTTGATGGCAATTATTTGCCTGGTGATATTAAGTATAAAGATATAAATGGCGACGGAGTAATTAACTCAGAAGATCAAGTGCCAATGGGTTTTCCAACATCACCACAAATACAGTACGGATTTGGAATGTCTACTGGATATAAAAAGTTTGATTTTTCATTTTTCTTTCAGGGAAATGCAAATGTTTCATTCTTTATAAACTCAGGTTCGGGTGATGGTATTGCTCCTTTTGTAAACCGTAGGAATGCACTACAAATTGTTGCACGCGACTATTGGAGTGAAACTAATCCTAATGTACATGCATTTTGGCCAAGATTATCGGTTACAAATGTTTCAAATAATACACAACAGTCTTCTTGGTGGTTACGTAACAACTCATTTCTTAGATTGAAGACAGTTGAAATGGGATATAATATTTCATCTATGAAAAACATTGGAATTGAAAACCTGAGGTTGTATTTTACTGGAGAAAACTTCTTTTTATTGAGTCAGTTTAAAATGTGGGATCCAGAACAAGGTAGTAATGGTATGGGATATCCTCTTACAAGAAAGTACAATTTTGGACTTCAGGTAACATTTTAATAATCACTTTTAATAAACAACAAAATGAAAAAAATATTTTTATTTTTACTAATTATAGTTCTTACGACACCATCGTGTAATGAATATTTAAATGTGGTTCCTGATGAAGCAGAAACATTAGAAAGTCTTTACGCTACACGAGAAAGCGCATGGGATGGTTTGGCTAAGATTTACAGTTATTTGCCTAATATCACAGATACTGATATTTCACCATGGTTGCTAGGTGATGAATATATGGGCAGAAAGGATTGGGATAGTAACAACAGTAAGTATTTGCCTATCAGAATAATGAGGGGTCTTCAGAATGAAGAAAGCCCTATATTGGGATTCTGGTCGGGTACGCGTGGCGGAAACAGATTATATGAAGGTATAAGACAATGTAATATCTTTATTGATCATATACATATTCCATCTAATATGGATGAAGCAGAAAGAGAAGATTGGAAAGCACAGGCAAAATTTCTAAAAGCTTATTATCACTTTTTGCTTATTCAGCAATATGGTCCTATTGTTATCCGTGACAAAAGTTTATCTTTGGATGCACCTAAAGAGGAGTTATATGAAAATCGTTCCAAACTAGAAGACTGCTTTGATTACGTTATAGACACTATTGACGAGGCGCTACCTTTCTTGAAAGATCAGGCACTTACAGAAAATGCAGGTCAGATTGATAGAATTGGTGCTTTAGCTATAAAAGCGCGTATTTTGCTTTTCAGAGCTAGCCCTTTCTATAATGGGAATAGTGATTATTATTCTAATTTCTTAGATTATGATGGTGAACCATTTTTCCCTATGGAGTATGATGCTGAGAAATGGAAAGATGTGATTGATGCTTGCAATGAAGCAATAGAAGTTAGTACTTTTTTCAATAAAGGTTTATTTAAATTTGAAGGAGAGCCTTATCTTTTTGATAGAGAAGCTTTTGAAGTCAACAATGATCGCATGCAGACTCTATATGATTTAAGATTATTAATAACTACACCTTGGAACAAGGAGTTACTATGGGGTTATTCTAATCTTAGTTCTAGCAATGGTGATGGCGGATGGAATACCGGAAGAAATGCTATTTATGGAAGAACTCAAATTCGATTCTGGACAATCATGCAGTCGGCAATGGGCGCATTTACAGGTTATGCAGGTGACAATGATGATGTTGAAAATTTTGCAAACCAGCATCTTGGTGCAACATATGCTATGACTGAAAGGTATTATACTCAAAATGGACTTCCCATTAATGAGGATATTGAATTTAATGAAGACTTCATGTACTATCAGTATGACATCCCTCAGGCTGATGATCCTTCGTACACACCATGGGCAGGTTATTTGCAGCCTGATATGGAAACTATATATTTATATATGAACAGAGAGCCTAGATTTTATGCTAACCTAGGCATTAATGGGGGCTACTGGCGCGGACATTATTTCTTGATTCCATTTAATCCTTACTATAGCACATCGGGAACAACACCTATCCCAAGGGGTGACTCGGGTGGTATACTTTATCCTTTTGGCGGTAGAGAATCGTGGAGAAAAACTAATGACTATCTGGAAACGTGTATAGGTATTCAGAAATTTGTTCATCCTGAATCATATTCAGGTAACTGGACTAGAATACAACGTAGTCCCTTTCCTATAATACGTTATGCCGATCTTCTTTTGATGAAAGCGGAGGCTATCAACGAGTATTATGGTCCCAACCAAGATGCTTTTAATGCTATCAACGAGGTGCGTGAAAGAGCTGGCATTCCAACTGTAGGAGAAGCTTGGGGCAATGGAGGTAAAGCTAAGAACCCAGGGAAACACTTAACTCAGGATGGATTTCGTGAGATTGTGCTTCACGAAAGAGGTGTTGAACTTGCATTTGAAGGTAGCAGATTTTATGATATGCTTAGACATAAAAGAGCTCCGAAAGAATTTTCTAAACCAGTATATGGATGGAACAATAATGCAACTGATATCGGTGGCCAAATGGGGATGGGTCCTGAATTGAAACAGATACGTAATTTTACTATTACTGATTGTTTATGGCCTATAAGTATTGGTGAGCTTAATATTCAAGGTGGTTTAAAACAGAATCCAGGATGGAGATAATTATCAATAATTGTTGACTTTTAATAATAACTCAATATGAAGATATTTAAATATTTATTAATAACTTTTTTCTCATTGCTTATACTCTATGCATGTAATGAAGAAGGAAGATTTGAAATTAACGAAGGTGACAATTCAGTTCCGGGTGTTCCCGTAGTAACTGATGTTAAGCCTTTGAGTGGGGGTGCTCGTATATATTATGACGTACCAAGTGATGAGCAGTTGTTGCAGATTGTTGCAGAAATAACCGCTTCTAATGGTAAAGTATTTAGGTTTTCTTCTTCTTACTTCAAAGATTCATTAGATGTATGGGGTTTAGGAGAGAATAAAGAGTATTCTTTTAATATCTGGGCAGAGACAAGGGCTGGAGTAAAGTCTGCAATGGTTCCTGTAAAAGTAACTCCTAACACTTCAAGTATTTGGCATGTAAAAGATGCAATAGTAGTAAACCCTGGTTTTGGAGGTCTAATAATTGATTGGAAAAATCCATTGCTTCAAACAGTTAATGTGTTTGTTGATTTAGATTTTTTGTTAGATGGCGCTAGAAAACAGCTGGGTTTAGTTTATTCTTCAAATTCTGATTCTGTTCATCAGGTTATACCTGATTTACCTCCAGGAGAAAAAGTGGATGTAAGCATTAGAGTAGAAGATATTTATGGGAATTCAACGGACAAAATTGTGAAAAATGACTTAATGTTATTAAGTGACTCTAAGATACCAAAAAAAGATAACAGTGGAAATCCTTTATGGATACTACCTAAGACTAACGACTCTATTGACTGGATTCCTATGTGTTTTGGTGATGGAGCTAATGGTAGACTTGAGAGGGTGATAGATGACTTGATTGATTTTAAAGAGGGCTCTACATCGGCCACCAATAATTATATGCACACAAGTGGTATGGGTCGTACAGGTATTCCAGGTACATTATTGGGTAATAATTGGAATTTGATAATTGATTTGGGTGGCTACTGGCACATAAGTAGAGTAGTTACTCATCAGCGCTGGGATTATACAGTTGCCAGTCCAAGAAGCAACCTTTATCAGGGCGAAAATGTTGGACGTTATGCATTATGGGTGTTAGATGAAGATCAGCCTGGCGATAGAGTATGGAATATATATGGAGAAGAAGTGAGTGGCACATGGGTAAGGATATCAGAACATTATGTTCCTATTCCTGTTGGTTTGGCTTCTATTGAATATGTGCCTTTAGGAGTGAAGGGTGATGAGGCGTATATGTTTCCACAAACACCAGGTTACACAAAACCTGTTCGTTGGTTCCGATATGAAGCTCTTTCTGGAATAAATTCCGTGAATAATATTCCTTATACATCTACTGATTTTAATTGTTTATCAGAAATTACATTGTATGGAATGCCTGATGGCAGTGTAAATGAAGAGGATATTATTATTAAATAAATCTGTATTTTAAATATTGAATTTTATGAAAAAAAATATATTCTTTTTTATAGTTTTATTATTATGCATAACATCGTGCGTTTCAGGTTATGATAATATTGAAGAGTTTGCAAAATCAGAAACAGTTTATCCTGGCAAATTTGACACAATAGCGGTCTCAATTGGTTATAATAGAGTAGAATTAGACCTGTTTAAGGCAAACTTTGAATTAGTAGATGACGAACTTATAAGGAAAGAAATACCTTTGACTTCAGATCAAATTAGACTGGGAAAAGCTGTTAAGACAGTTGTAGAAATTGAAGGTGAAGATGAACCTCGTGTATGGGATAAACTTATGTCAAGAGTAAGTATTGACGGTTTGAATGAAGCTAAATTATATCATTTTAAAGTATATACAGAAGATGAGTTTGGCAATAAGTCTGTGCCGCAACAAGCATCAGAAGTTCCATTTACTGATGTTGATTTAGAAGTTTATGATGAGATTCCAGTTCCTAAAATATCTCCTTCGCCTTTCTCAGCTACATTAAGCTGGATGAATATTTCAAGTCCTTTAATGACTTATACTGGTTTACGTTATGAATACCTTGATCAGGATAATGTATTAAGAAAAGGTTCTTTGAAGGCAGATGATGAATTAAACTTTTTTATGCAAAACTTAAAAGGAGAATCAAATTATAATGTTGACGTGTATGTACGTGTTATGCCATTTAGAGGTGAAGTTCAGATTATTGATACTATCGACTTTAAACGAACTTACTCGGCAACTACTTTAAATGAAGAAACTTACAGAGAATGGTGTAGGGATAAGAATAGAAAAGTTGTCTCTGTTGGATGGACTAAAGGAGCTACTGTTTTTTGGGATGTAGAATCGGATCCAACTCAAATATTTTCTGTAGTTGAATATACCGACTATTCTAATCCCGACAACCCTGTTCAGGCAAGTGTAATTGCACAAAGAACTGATGAAATTACTGTATTGCCTGGAGCAAAACCTGGAGAGTCAATCACTATACACTCAATATATCAGCCACCTGGTTCAATTGTTGAGGTACCTACAGACGACAAGATGTACCAAACTATGCCAATTGTTGATGGCTTGATAGATATTAACCGTACATTCTGGAAAAATATATACACTTCTGTACAGCCAGCAACGGATGGTAATCCACAAAACGGTAAACCTTTTCAGGATGCTTTATATGATGGTGCTGATTTAAATATAAACTCTAAGCTTTCTATGGCGAAGCCTAGTAAGAATTCAGGAGGCTCGAATAACACAGCAGGTGGTGGAAGAACTGTATATTTTGTTCTTGATATGGGCTACGAAACGACTTTTAATTCATTCTACTGGATTCACAGGACACCAAGTGGTGATGGGCAAGGATTGATGTGGTGGGGAGTGAAATTATATGGATGCAATGAGTATCTTGGACTTAGACAATTTACTAATCCAACCAGCTCGGCCGATGATCCAGACGACTCTGACTGGACTTTAATTGATGATGTAAATTTTGGAGCAGATGCAAATGGTGTGTTATATCCAGATAACAGACCTCCTCGACAATATAATCCTACCTATGGACCAACATTTCATAGCAGACAAACTCCAGTATATGAACTTCCAGAAAGTAGTTACAGATACGTTAAAGTAGAACTCACAAAATACGATTTAGTAAATAACAGCAATGTGGGTGTGAGATCATTTAATCTATGCTTTAAACAATGAAACTTTTTATATAATTAAATTATGAAACACAATTCAATTTTAATATTATTTCTAATTATTACCGCTTCTGTATTCTCTCAGGAAGTGCATAACACACTTACTAAGAGAGAGCTAAGGCAAGGATGGGAACTCTTGTTTAATGGTCAAAATCTTGATGGATGGACTTCTGTAGGAAAAAACGAGCCTCCCTCAGTAGGATGGTTGGTTGAAGATGGTATACTAACCGTTAATCCACCGGAAAGTAAAAGAGGTGGAGATATAATTACTGAAGAAGAGTATAGTGATTTTGACCTCAAGCTAGATTTTAAATTGAGTAAAGGGAGTAACAGTGGAATAAAATACTTTTTCAATAGATATGAAAAAGGAGGATGGTTGGGTTTAGAATATCAGTTGCTTGATGATGAAGTACATCCTGATGGTAAACTTGGCATTAACGGGAATAGGAAAACAGCAGCTTTATATGATATGATGCCTCCTTCATCTAAGAAGAAAATGAATCCGGTTGGTGAATGGAATACTGCAAGAATTATTTCTAAAGGAACAAAAGTAACCCATTATATTAATGGTAAAAAAGTATTGACTTTTGACAGAAAAGGCAGAGATTATAAAGATGCATTAGAAAAAAGTAAATATAACAGTTCGGTTCCTTCGTTTGGTGATATTGAGAAAGGATACATCTTGCTTCAAGATCATGCAGATGAGGTTTCTTTCAGGAATGTAAAAATAAGAATTTTATAATATTTCAAAATCATGAATTCAAAAACATCTAGAAGAAATTTTCTTAAGACTGCTGCAGCAAGCAGTGTAGGTATAGCGTTCGGAACGAGTGCTGCTTTTAGTGCCAAAAGCTATAATAATATTATTGGAGCTAATGAGAGAGTAGTTATGGCTGTTATGGGTACTAATGGCCGTGGCTCGGGTATGGCGCAAAGCTTTGAGAGACAAAAAAATGTGGTTATGCGCTATGTTTGTGATGTTGAGGAAAAAGCTATTGCAAAAGGAGTGGCTGCAGTAGAAAAAGCCGGAGGCAAAGCGTTGGTAGAGAAAGATATTCGTAAACTACTTGAAAAGAAGGATCTTGACGGAGTTCTTATTTGTGCACCCGACCACTGGCATGCTCATGCTACTATAATGGCTTGTCAAGCAGGCAAACATGTTTATGTTGAAAAACCTTGCAGCCATAATCCAAATGAAGGAGAACTTATGATTCAGGCTGCCAGAAAATACAACAAGGTTGTTCAGGTGGGTGCACAACGCCGTTCGTGGCCTGTATTAATGCAAGGAATTAAAGAGTTGCATGAGGGTGTAATTGGAAGAGTTTATTTTGCAAAAGGGTGGTACACAAACAATCGTGGATCTATAGGTACTGGTAAGCAAATTGCTGTACCCTCTACTCTAGATTTTGATCTTTGGCAAGGTCCTGCTCCACGTAAAGCATACAAAGACAATTTGATACATTATAATTGGCACTGGCTCTGGCATTGGGGAACTGGTGAAGCTTTAAATAATGGTACACACGAGATAGATGTTATACGATGGGGTTTAAATGCTGATTATCCAACAAGCGTTAGCTCTGAGGGAGGACGTTTCCGTTTTAATGATGACTGGGAAACACCAGATACGCAGACTATAGATATTAGGTTTGGCAATGATTGTTTAGTTACTTGGGAAGGTCGCAGTTGCAACTCGCGTCATACTGAAGGTCGCGACAGAGGAGTAATTTTTTATGGGGAAAACGGATCGTTAGAAACAGGAGGCAATAGTTATAAGATATTTGATTTGAAAAATAAACTTGTTAAAGAGATTACATCTAAGGATATTATTGATGGTAGAGACACCTCAAGTCCGAATGCTAACCTGGATGGTGTTCATATTGAGAACTTTTTGAATGCTGTGAAAAATAATAGCCGACCAAGTGCTGATATTGAAGAATTGCACAAAAGCACACTGCTTGTTCAATTAGGAAATATTGCTTGGAGAAGTGGAAGTAGATTGGAAATTGATCCTAAGAACGGACATATCTTAAATAATCCTGAAGCAGTAAAACTGTGGAGCAGGGCTTATGAACCAGGGTGGGAACTTAAGATCTAATAATGATTAAAGAAGCTGTTTATTACGAATCCACAAGAATGTTTCATGGGTCGTTAATGAATATTATGGGAACCAGATTTGGTTTGCTTCTGATCAATAAAAACAGGATTGAGTCGTACGAAGTTTGGAACAATGTAGTATTCGAACTTCGTAGGCTCGACTTGCTTTTTAACCGTTTCGATATTAATAGCGAAACATCTAAGATTAATTGTGAAGCAAAACATGGCTTTATGCAAACTAGTAGGGAAATGATGAATGTACTTAAAAGCTGTAAAGATTATCATAAACGTACATTAGGCCTGTTTGATATAACTTTAGACGACATTTCAAATGTTCTACTTAATGAGAAAAATTGCTCTGTTGCATTTACTAAAGATAATGTTTCATTGGATTTTGGGGGTTATGCAAAGGGTTATGCATTATTAAAGATACAAGATATAATGAATAATGCACTAGTAGAACATAGTTTTATCGACTTTGGAAATAGTTCTATATGTGGAATGGGGCATCACCCTTATGGCAGTGCTTGGAAAGTGGGAGTTAAGAATCCCTATTTGCCAAATGTAATTTTAGATGAGATAGAGTTATCTGACAATTTTCTTTCTATTTCTGGGAATTCCCCATCATACACAGGTCATATAAAACACCCTGGTTCGCAAAAACTGGTAGAGTCTCGTAAGGTTATTTCTATTATATCTGAGAATCCGTTGGATGCCGAAGTACTTAGTACGTCTTTCATGATCGCTAATAGAAAAGAACAAGAACTTATTAAAGAGAATTTTAAAATACAGAATATAGGACAATATAATATATAGGAGAATTTGAATAATATGTCGAAAATAAAACCTAAAGAGATTGATTCGAGTCTACGTAAATTCATTAAAGATTTGGGTTATATTTCAGGAGGAGCAGCCATACTGGCTACTACACCATGGCTGCAGTCATTCACTACTGATGCTGCTAAAGAGATAAAAAATGAAAAAGCGAAAATTGGATTTATTGGTACCGGTTCTAGGGGTACTTATAATATTCAAGCAGTATCAGCTATAAGACATGCTGAAATTGTTGGTTTATGTGATATTTATCCTCCCAACCTGAAAGCAGCATCAGCTATTGTGCCGAATGCAAAAACATATACTGATTACAGAAAATTGTTAGAATCTAAAGATATAGATGGTGTAATAATATCTACACCACTTTATATGCATGCTCCAATTACGTTGGATGCTATGGCAGCAGGGAAACATGTTTATTGTGAAAAAGCAATGGCACTTACTATGGATGAGTGTAAATCGGTTTACGAGGCATATCAAAAGACGGATAAAGTTGTGTATTTCTGCATGCAAAGGATGTTTGATGAAAAATACATCAAAGGTATGCAGATGATTCACTCGGGAACAATAGGAGATATTGTAGGAGAACGATGTCATTGGTTTAGAAATCATGATTGGAGACGACCAGTGCCTTCCCCTGAGCTTGAACGTCAAATTAATTGGCGTTTGTATTGGGATTATTCTGCTGGTTTGATGACAGAATTAGCATCTCATCAATTAGAAGTATGTAGTTGGGCTATGCAGATGGTTCCCGAAACAGTTATAGGAACAGGTGATATTGTTCATTGGAAAGATGGAAGAGAGGTTTATGATTCTGTAAACCTTGTTTACTCTTATTCAAACGGTGTTAAAATAAATTATGAATCTCTTATATCTAATAGGTTTAACGGGATGGAGGATCAGATTCTGGGAAGTAAAGGAACTATGAACCTTGCGTCGGGAGTATACTATTTAGATGATGATAGTATAGGACAAAAATCTGGCATTGAGCAATTGATAGGGCAAATAGGTAATAGATTATATGCATCTGTACCGGCTGCTGCACCTAGCTGGCGCCCAGAAACCAAGACAAGTTTTGTGCCACATAAGATAATAAAAGGCGACTTCCAAGTAAATGATGGGCTCTCGATGATTGGAGCTTTAAAAGATGGAACGGATGAAATACTTTCTGCTTTTTGTCAGGGTTGTATTACTGGTGAAAGAGGTGAAAATATTGTTGAGGAAGCATATACAACTACTATGCTTTGTCTATTAGGAAACCAGTCGATTGCCGAACAAAAAAAAGTGTACTTTCCCGATGAATATAAAATACCATATATGAAATTCTCTTGATGATATGAAAGACATTGTTATAACATCAGCGCGATTAATAAAGGAACTATTTATCTTCGCAACGACTTTTATAATTGCATTTTTTATAAATGTGATTGCTGTATTTCTGTTTGATACTCCTTGGTACGAAATTTTCACTCAAATTGGATATGTAATCGCATTAACACTTTTATTGTACTTAGTGGTAATAATTTTTCGTCTAATTATTCTAGCAGGTAAATATATTGTGAAAATAATTAAACATGGCTTACTGTAGCAGTAGCGACTTTTTATAGTTGTCTAAGATTTGGAGTAAATTATTCTATTTCTTTGTGATCTTTAATACCCATGATAAAGATACAAAGCTCCATACGTCCAATTAGGCCCCTCTAATTCAGGATAATTGAACCTATCCATCATAAGAGCAATATATCGGGTGTGGTATGTTTCGGGCAGCTCAACAATAT
>Ga0209075_1003162_pt1 | contig 13923 bp, 11 predicted proteins | sample Stecom2011_FD_187523 | JGI IMG/M metagenome (GOLD analysis project Ga0209075, IMG submission 187523) | Agricultural soil microbial communities from Utah to study Nitrogen management - Steer compost 2011 (SPAdes) (version 2) | ecosystem: Environmental > Terrestrial > Soil > Agricultural land... | reverse complement strand
TTAATGGCAAAAGCACAGCCTGGATTATACGAAGAGCCAGGTAATAGTGCGCACTATTTAGAATGCCATTGGCCTAAAAATACGCCTGTCGATAAGCTGAAAGCTGGGTTGCTTGATGCTTTAAAACCGGTGGTTGGTGCCTATATAGCGGTAGGGTTTGGAATTGATGCTTGGGTGCGTATGCAGCCTGATTTTGTACCAGAAGAGCTAGCGTCTTTTCCTTTATTAAAAGGCAAACACGGCTATGAGATGCCGTCGACGCAAACCGATATTTGGTTTTGGATTCATGGCGAAGATCGTGGCGATGTGATGAACGCCGTACTGCAAGTACAGCAGTCATTGCGTGGCATGTTAGACGTTCATTTAGATCTTGCCGGCTTTAAAAACCGTGAAGCACGCGATTTAACCGGCTTTGTTGATGGTACTGCTAACGATAAAGACGAGGCACGTGGGCTTGCTGCTCAAATACCTGAAGGAGAGCTCGGCGCGGGTGGATCGTATGTGCTTACCCAAAAGTGGAAGCATAATTTGACTGCGTTTAACGAACTCAGTGTGAGCGAGCAAGAATATGTGATAGGTCGTACAAAGCATGACAACATTGAAATGTCAGACGATCAGATGCCTAACGATTCTCATGTAAGCCGTACTGATGTTGACGTTGACGGTGTTGCACAAAAAATATATCGACGCAGTACGCCTTATGGCGGTGCGCAAGATCACGGTTTGTATTTCTTAGCCTTTGCTTGTAGTTTGAGCCGTATTCATGTGCAGTTAGAGCGTATGTTAGGTCTAACTGACGATGGCTTAAGTGATTCGTTAATGCAGTTTAGCCAAGCAAACACGGGTTCATATTGGTTTATGCCAGCACAAAAAGACTTAGAAGAAATACTAGCAAGTTAATCGTAAGAGGCGCCTATGCTAACCAAAGCTGATACCGGTTTAATTATTGTTGATGTGCAAGGCAAACTGTCTGAGCTAATGCATGAAAGCAGTCATTTATTTGAGCAAGTGAAACGTTTAATTAATGGCGCTAAGGTGATGGGGTTACCCATAGTGTGCATGGAGCAACTGCCCGAAAAATTAGGGAGTACTCGCCCCGAAATTGCCGATCTGTTGCCTAAAAAAGCATTGCCTAAAAGCACTTTTAGTGGTTGGAAAACCGACGCTATTGCAAATGAAATAAAACAAGCCGGTTGTAGCACTTGGTTAGTTGCCGGAATCGAAGCGCACGTTTGTGTGTATCAAACCGTTGCCGACTTACTGGCTAATCACTTTAAGGTTGAAGTTGTAACCGATGCCGTGAGTTCACGAGTGTTGGCTAATAAAACGCTCGCTATTAGTAAAATGCAGCACTTAGGCGCCGGTATTACCTCGGTTGAAATGGCACTGTTCGAATTGCAGGTAGTTGCTGAAGGCCCCGAGTTTAAACAGCTTATTCAAGTGGTTAAGTAACCTAAGGTCTAATAGGGCGTTGCAATTTGTAACAGAGAAAGTTCTGAACAACTGACATAATAGCGCCCATGAATTCAATTAAAATATCCCCTTGGTCGGGACGCATTCTAATTTTGGCCGGCATCTTATTGTCGGCTTTTAATTTGCGGACCGCCGTAACATCATTAACGCCTATTTTAGACATCCTCGGTGCGCACTTTGAGTTTGGGCCTGCCGTAATGGGTGTCTTTGGTATGGTGCCCACCGCAGCCTTTGCGCTCTTTGGTGTATTAACGCCTTTGATTTCTAGACGGCTCGGTTTAATCCCCACCGCTTTAGTGTCTATGTTGTTGGCCGCCGCAGGGTTGTTGTTGCGTGCTTATGCAGCTGAAACTTGGCATTTGTTGGCGGCCTCGGCTATTGCCTTAGCGGGTATGGGTATTGGTAACGTCGTATTGCCGCCTCTGGTTAAGCGTTATTTTCCATTGCGCATTGGCGTGATGAGCATGTCTTACATTACGGTTTTGCAGCTAGGAACAGTATTGCCTGCCTTAGCGGCCGTACCGTTAACCGCTCAATATGGTTGGCCGACGGCTTTGGGTGTATGGTCATTGATGGCCATGCTTGCTGCGGCTATTTGGATTGGCGTATTACTGCAAAAAAATGACTTGCCACAGCTTAAGTCTACTAGTGAACCAACAGAGCCAGTCGTAAAAATACAAGCATGGCGTTCGTCCATTGCTTGGGGCTTGATGTTGATGTTTGGTATGACGTCGTTAATCAGTTACGCGGTCTTTACTTGGCTACCATTATTTATGATCGAAGCCGGTGCCAGTCCTGAATACGCAGGGGTATTGTTGGCAATCTTTGCGTCGCTAGGCTTACTTAGTGGCTTTTTGATGCCTTGGGCGGCAGAGCGCATGCGTAACCCTTATATTTTGGTATTGATTTGCGTGTTGGCTTACGCTGTATCATTTCCAGCATTATTAATATCGCCCATGTCTTACCCTGTACTCTGGGTGATTATTTTAGGCTTAGGTCCATCGACGTTCCCCTTGGCACTGACGCTTATTAACCTGCGTACTAGAACCTCGGCAGGTTCGACGGCTATGTCGGGCTTTGCACAAGGTACAGGCTACTTATTAAGCTGTACAGGTCCGTTTTTGTTCGGTGTGTTTAGAGCCATGAGTGATGGCTGGGTCGTACCATTTTTATTCTTATCGGTCTGTGTTGTGATTATGGCAATAGGGGGTTGGTTTATTTGTAAGCCTCAATACCTAGAAGATAATCCTAAGGTATTTAAAGCATAAACTTAGTGTATGGCTCATAAAAAAATACCCCACTAATGGAGAATTAGCGGGGTATTTTTATTTTACAAAGTGATTAATACGCAGTGATTAATCCTCTTTGATTATATGAACATCGCGCTGAGGGAAGGGAATATGAATACCTTCTGCATCGAACGCTTTTTTAACACGCTCTTGCATGTCCCAGTTGAATGGCCATAAGTCACCAGACTTAGTCCAAGCGCGCACGGTCAAATTAACCGAGCTTTCACCTAAACTACCGACTACCACCAGTGGCGCTGGGTCTTGTAAGGCGCGCTCGTCTTCTTCGATTAGACGTAAACAAATAGCCTTGGCTTTATCAATATCAGCTTTGTATCCAATAGCAAAAGACATATCGCAACGACGAGTTTCGTACGCGCTTAAGTTGATTAAGCTGGCGTTTGATAAATCACCGTTAGGAATCACAATACGACGGTTGTCGAAGGTATCAACCACTGTGTATAGAATGCTGATTTCACGAACCGTGCCTAAGTAACCTTGGGCTTCAATGGCATCACCAACTTTGAAGGGCTTGAACAGCAGGATAAGTACGCCACCTGCAAAGTTTCCTAAGCTGCCCTGTAAGGCTAAACCAACGGCTAAACCGGCGGCACCTATAATGGCAATAAAGGATGTGGTTTCAATGCCTATCATTGAGGCAACAGAGATAACAAGTAAGACTTTAAGAATGGTGCCAATTAGTCCACAAATGAACTTGTTAAGGGTTGGGTCTTTTTGACTAAGTTTTATATCTAAAACTTTAACAAGACGATTAATAAGCCACATACCTATGAGTAGCGTGGCAGCAGCTAATAGCACTTTAGGTGCGTATGCAATGGCTAAGGAAATAGCTTCGTCTGCATATTCTACAGCCTTAGCGTTTACCTCGGTTATTTCATCCATAAATGATTCCTTATTAGTGTTGGTTTTGGAATGATGCGAGTTCAGTATAGCTGTATGTAGCCGAAAACATTAGCTTTTTTATGGCTAATGCACTGAAACTTTAGAAGAATAATTTTAAACCGAGGCTAAAGAAGAGTAAAAGCATAGATTGTGCCATTACTCAGGTTTAGCCTCGGCAAAGAGGTTTACGAGAAGACAACCTTAAATACGTCAGAGTATTTTTTGGCGAAATGAACCGTCATACCTGTGGTGATATGTTCGGGGAGTTCTTCGTAATCGCGGCGGTTTGCATCCGGAAGAATCACTTCCATAATTTTTGAGCGTCGTGCGGCAATTACTTTTTCACGAATACCACCTACAGGCAGTACTTGTCCTGTCAATGTTAGTTCGCCAGTCATGGCAATGGGGCGGTTAATTTTCTTGTTTAGCATTAATGATATTAACGCCGTAGTCATAGTAACCCCTGCACTTGGACCGTCTTTGGGCGTTGCTCCTTCAGGCACGTGTAAGTGTAAGAAGCGCTTATCAAAGAACTCTGGATTGCCGCCAAACTCTTTCGCATGAGCGGTGGTATAGCTGTAGGCAATTTCAGCAGACTCTTTCATCACGTCGCCTAATTTACCCGTTAGCTTATAGCCGCGAGTTTGATGGTGCACAGAGGCTGCCTCAATAGGCAAAGTGGTGCCTCCCATGGCTGTCCACGCCAAACCAGTAACAACACCAACACCCGAAAGCACTTGTTCTTGGCGGAAGTGTGGGGCACCTAAGTACTCGTTAAGGTCCTTTTGGGCAATGCTCAGGGTGAGTTCAGGATCTTCTAACAGCTTAACAACCGCCTTACGCGCAATTTGCTGTAAGTGCTTATTAAGATTTCGTACACCAGACTCCCGTGCGTAGCCTTCAATAATGGCTCTTAGGGTTGCCTTAGGGATTTTAACCTGTGACTTCTTTAAACCATGGCGTTCGAGCACGCGTGGCCATAAGTGGTTGCGAGCAATGTCTATTTTTTCTTCGGTGATGTAACCCGATAAACGAATGGTATCCATGCGGTCTAGTAAGGGCGCAGGAATAGTGTCGAGTTGGTTTGCCGTACAAATAAATAGTACTTTGCTTAGGTCTACACGTAGGTCTAGGTAGTGGTCTAAGAATTCTTTGTTTTGTTCAGGGTCAAGCACTTCGAGCAAGGCTGACGCTGGGTCGCCTTGGAACGAAGCACCAAGTTTATCTATCTCGTCTAACATAATGACGGGGTTAGATACTTCTACGTCTTTTAAAGCCTGAATTAGCTTGCCGGGTAGGGCGCCAATATAGGTTCTACGGTGGCCTTTAATTTCAGCTTCATCACGCATACCACCCACACTAAAGCGGTAGAATTTACGACCTAATGCGTCTGCCACTGAACGACCAATGGAGGTTTTACCCACACCGGGTGGGCCAACCAGTAGCATAATAGAGCCAGACAGTTCTTGCTTATAAGTGCCTACGGCTAAGAACTCTAAAATACGAGTTTTTACATCTTCTAAGCCCGAATGGTGCTGGTCTAGTGTTTTACGCGCTTTTTTTAGGTCGAATGAGTCTTCAGAGAATACACCCCATGGAATGCTGGTGGCCCAGTCTAAGTAGTTGCGAGTGACGCTAAACTCAGGCGAGCCGGTCTCTAAAAGCTGCAATTTATGCAGTTCTTCGTCGATACGCTTTTGTGCCGCTTCAGGCACTACTTTGCCTTCTAGGCGCTTTTGAAACTCTTCGCTTTCACTGGTTTTATCGTCTTTAGATATCCCTAGTTCTTTTTGAATGGCTTTTAACTGCTGGCGCAAAAAGAATTCGCGCTGATGTTGCTCAATGCTGCTGTTTACAGAGGCATTGATTTCTACCTGTAGGCGGGCAACTTCCAACTCTTTTTTAAGTAGCACTAAGGTGCGCTCCATACGACGTTGTAGTGGTATGGTTTCTAAAACGCCTTGCAGGGCAGAGCCTTCAGCGGTGGTAATAGCGGCCGCAAAGTCGGTTAATGGCGACGGTTCGTTCGGACTAAAACGGTTTAAATAATGTTTTAGTTCTTCAGAGTAAAGAGGGTTAATTTTAACCAGCTCTTTAATAGCGTTGATGATTGCCAAGGCATAGGCTTTGATTTCATCAGAGCTTTTTTGCCTATGCGTTGGGTATTTCACTATGGCTCTGAACGGTGTTTCTTCAGAGATCCATTCAACGGTTTTAAAACGACGGATGCCTTGTGCAATAAACATGACACGGCCGTCTTCTACTTGAAGATTATGAATACGCACTACACAGCCTATGGCTGGAATACGGCTGGTGGTCGGAACTTCTTTAGAGCTTTTATCGTTTACAAAAGAGAGTCCAACTAAGCGGTGATCAGACTCCATAACATCGTTTAAGGTATCACCCCAAAGCTTTTCATCCATAATGACCGGTTGAACTTGTGCAGGAAAAAATGGGCGGCCATTCACTGGAAGTACAAAAAGTTCTTCGGGTAAAAACTCATCAGCAAGTGCGAGAGCCTTCAGACCTTCTTCATTACTAATATATTCTTGCTCAGACATAATTTACCCACAATAAAATGAATCCATGTCTTACTATATGGGGGCTTAGTAGGGGTGATTTCAAGGGCTAGAGCGTATTTAAAGCGAATTGCGAGCAAGCTTTTCAAGTTCGGCGTCGGTTAAATCTCTGAACTCACCTTCTTTTAAATTAAGTTCGTTGAGCGTTAATCCGCCAATGCGCTCACGGTGAAGTTTCGTAACGGCATTACCAAGGGCACCAAACATGCGTTTAACTTGATGGTAACGGCCTTCGTAAATGGTTAACAACACTTCACGCTCGTTAATACGCTCTAATTCTGCTGGCAGAGTAGGGACTAAATCATCTTCCAGTAAAACGCCTTCTTTGAAACGCTCTTCTGCATTAGGGGTTAGGTCTTCTGCCAACCAAGCACGATAGGTTTTAGCGATTTTTCTGCGCGGTGAGGTTAGCTGATGCGACCATTGACCGTCGTCGGTAATAAATAATAAACCAGAGGTGTCTAGATCTAAACGACCGACGGTATGCAGGTTTTGTTTTTTAGTAACGCCGGTTAATAAATCGAACACTAGCGGGTTGACGCTATCACGATTAGCGCAAATGTAGCCCTGTGGCTTGTTCATGACAAAGTAGCGTAAGGCTGTATTCAGTGTTAAGACTTCACCATCTAGGGTAATGCAGTCTTCTTCACTGACTTGCAGAGAGGCGGTTCTTGGACGTTCGCCATTAACTAACACACGTTTTTGCTTCACGGCTTTGGCGGCCAGTGAGCGGGTGAGTTCGGTGCTGTCGGCTATAAATTTATCTAAACGCATTAAAAATCTTTTATGTAAAGGGTTATGAAACGACGTAGGGTTCTGTGCGCTTTGGGTCTAGCTTGTGGTCAAGCTCGGGTGTACGTTCGGCGCGTAAGGCAACCCAGCCACTGACATCTTTTTGCCATTCTTCATCGGTACGAATAAGCGGTGCGGCTAATAACTTTGCCTCAGTGCCCTTAAAAGAAAAGACCAGATAATCATTTACTTTGTACGCCTTGAGTTTCATCGAATATTCTCTTGGATAGGATTGTCTACACTATGCTATGGTTTATATTGTACCTTAGTAAGAGTGATTCGGAGAGGAATTATGTACAGATTAGATGAACGCTTGGAAGCCGATACTATTTTCATTGGTCGTTTGCCGCTCAGCCAAGTGCTGTTGATGAACGATAGCCGCTATATTTGGCTTATTTTGGTACCCGCTCGAATTGATACCTTTGAAATTTATCACCTATCTGAGGCTGACCGTATACAGCTAGCCAAAGAGTCTTCTTGGACGCAAGAAAAGCTGGCCGACCGTTACGCCCCCGATTCAATGAACGTAGCTACTTTAGGGAATGTGGTGCCTCAGTTACACATGCACCATGTGGTTCGCTATAAGGATGACGCCGCTTGGCCCGGCCCTGTGTGGGGTAATGGTAAGGCCGTACCCTATACACCCGAAGAGCTTTCTAAACGTGTGCATGAAATTAAAACGCTCTTAGGCGCACGCTTTGTTGAAGACATGCTTGGCGAAGACGATGAAGAAAACTATTTAGACAAGTATGCTTCTTGGTAACCCTTTTGATACAGCGGAGTAATCTGTGATTGTTATTCGTCGTTATATGAACAACCCCTTAGCTAACTTCAATTACCTAGTGGGGTGTGAGCAAAGTCGACAAGCCATTGTGATTGATCCATTTGATGCTGAGCTAATGCTTAAAACTGCCGCCGAGCATCAATTGGATATTAAAATGATTATTAACACCCATGAGCACTTTGACCATGTGATGGGTAATGAAGCCATTCAAGATGCCACAAGCGCAGAAGTGTGGGCGCAGGCAGATGCTGGCGTGCCTCGACAAAACCACGGCATTAACGCAGGCGATATTATTACCTTAGGCAGCATCCGCTTAAAAGCGTTGCATACACCAGGGCATACTTCTGCGCATGTGTGTTTATTGTCTGAGGGGGAAACTCCCATGCTGTTTTCAGGCGATACTTTATTTAATGCCAGTGCCGGTAACTGTAAAAACGGTGGCAATGTCGATGATTTGTATCGCAGTTTTGTCGAGCAGCTAATGCCGCTTCCTGATGAAACCTTGCTGTACCCAGGTCATGACTACATGAAGAATAATCTGCAGTTTGCCTTGGACCGAGAACCCGGCAACCAAATGGCAACTTATTGGGCTGATCAAGTACAAGCCATTAGCCCTGAAAACATGCCCGTAATGACCTTAGGGCAAGAACGCGCCTATAACCCTTTTTTACGTTTGCATGAACAAGCCATTCGAGACCGTTTAAAAGAACAGTTTCCAGACATGGACGATTCCGACGAAGCAGTATTTAAGGCGCTTAGACAGTTACGAGATAACTGGTAAGCCATTAATCGCTTTCATTTAAAGCCTGCCTGACTCTTTGTTGCAGCTCAGGCAAGGCGTCTTCTTCAAACCAAGGGTTTTTCTTCAACCAAATTTGATTGCGTGGTGACGGGTGAGGCAATGCAAACATGCCTTCTGGAAACTCACGCCAGTGCATAACTCTGTCTGTTAGAGTTTTATGTGGGTCTTTCAAATAATAGTTCTGTGCGTACTGTCCAATTAATAGCGTCAGTTTGATGTTGGGTAATAATTCTAATAACGGGTTATGCCATTGTGGGGCACATTCAGGACGGGGAGGTAGGTCGCCGCTTTTACCACGACCAGGGTAGCAAAATCCCATGGACATAATGGCGACTTTGTTTTCGTCGTAGAAGTCGGTGTCGGTAAGGTTTAACCATTGGCGCAGTCGTATGCCGCTGGGATCATTCCAGGGTTTACCTGTTTCATGAACTTTAAGCCCAGGTGCTTGACCGATGATCACAATACGAGCGGATTCGCTGATTTGAACGACGGGTCTGGGGCCTAAAGGAAGTTGTGCGGCGCATAGAGTGCAGGCACGAACTTGTTTTAGTAGAGAAGTCAGTGCGATATCTGTCATAGAGTGCAGTATAAGCTAACTTTTCTTTTAGGCTAAGGCTTTATTCGGTATACTCTCGCACTTTAATTTATCCAATTCATAGACTAATTTTGTAGGGCCTTGCGATGCGCACACACTATTGTGGTGATATCAACGAAAGCTTGATTGATGAGAACGTAACTTTTTGTGGCTGGGTACACCGTCGCCGCGATCACGGTGGTGTCATATTTCTTGATGTGCGTGACCGTGAAGGTCTCGTGCAGGTGGTATTTGACCCAGATACAGTAGAAGCATTTAACACGGCAGACAGCGTACGCTCTGAGTACGTTGTGAGCATTACTGGTTTGGTTCGTGGTCGTCCTGAGGGCACCATTAACGAGAACATGAAAACCGGTAAGATCGAAGTTCTTGGTAAAGAAATCACTATTGTTAACAAAGCGGCGACGCCGCCTTTCCCACTAGACGGTTACACCGATGTAGGTGAAGACGTTCGTTTAAAATACCGTTTTATGGACTTACGTCGTCCTGAAATGCAAAGTAAATTGCGTTTCCGTTCTAAAGTAACCTCACACGTACGTCGTTACTTAGAAGACAACGGCTTTTGGGATTTTGAAACTCCGTTATTAACTCGTGCGACCCCAGAAGGTGCGCGTGACTATTTAGTACCAAGCCGTACACACGAAGGTTCATTCTTTGCTTTGCCACAGTCACCACAGCTGTTTAAGCAGTTATTAATGGTGTCTGGTTTTGATCGTTATTACCAAATTGCTAAGTGCTTCCGTGACGAAGACTTGCGTGCTGACCGTCAGCCAGAATTTACCCAAATTGACCTTGAAGCCTCTTTTGTTGATGAAAAAGACATTATGGGCATTGCACAAGGCATGATTAAAGAAATCTTCCAGAAAGAATTAGGCGTAGACCTAGGCGACTTCCCGCATATGACTTATGCAGAAGCCATGAACAAATACGGTTCAGACAAGCCTGATATGCGTATTCCGATGGAAATTACCGATGTTGATGAGTTCTTACAAGACATCGAGTTTAAAGTGTTTGCTGGCCCAGCTAAAGATCCTAAAGGTCGTGTTGCCGCGCTTAAAGTACCAGGTGGCGCTGAACTTAGCCGTAAGCAAATTGATGACTACACTAAGTACGTTAGCATTTACGGTGCTAAAGGTTTGGCTTGGATTAAAGTGAACGAAATCGAAAAAGGCGTTGAAGGCTTACAGTCTCCAATCATTAAGTTTATTGGCGACGATAACACCATGAAGATCATGGAAAAGTTAGATGCTAAAAACGGCGATATCGTGTTCTTTGGTGCCGACAAAGCAACGATCGTATGCGATGCACTAGGTGCGTTACGTTGTAAGATTGCTGAAGACCTAAACATGTACACCAGCGAGTGGGCAGCATTGTGGGTGGTAGATTTCCCAATGTTCGAAGAGAACGAAGACGGTTCTATTTCTGCATTGCACCACCCATTTACCGCGCCTAAGTGCACGGCTGAAGAGTTGGCTGCAGATCCTCTTAACGCCTTGTCACGTGCTTATGACATGGTGTTAAACGGCACTGAGCTAGGCGGTGGTTCTATTCGTATCCACGATCAGAGCATGCAAGAAACCGTGTTTAAAGTATTGGGCATTAGCGCAGAAGAACAGCGCGAGAAGTTTGGCTTCTTGTTAGATGCACTGAAGTTTGGTGCTCCTGTTCACGGTGGTTTAGCGTTCGGTTTGGACCGCCTAATCATGCTAATGACCGGCGCGAACTCTATTCGTGAAGTGATTGCCTTCCCGAAAACGCAAACCGCTGCTTGTGTATTAACCCAAGCACCGGGTGAAGTAAGTAACGCGCAGTTACGTGATTTACATATTCGTTTACGCGAAAAACCAAAAGCAGACTAATGCGAATAGGTTGTATGTAACCCATTAAAAAGGGCTAAGTTCATAGAACTTAGCCTTTTTTGTTGCTTAACGTTTTACCTTTACCTTGGCGTTTACATCATGCTTCGCAGTACATAATGCAAGATGCCTTGGTGTTTGAAGTAGGTGACTTCAGTGTCGGTATCTAGACGTGAAATGGCGTTTACTTCTTGTTTACCATTTTTACCGTTAAATACCACCTTAATGGTTTGACCAGGAACGAGGTTGTCGCTTAGGTCGGGCAGGTCAACGGTTTCTTCACCGGTTAAGCCTAGGGTTTTGCGTGTGACTCCAGAAGGGAACTGCAGCGGCAAAATACCCATGCCCAATAAGTTTGAGCGGTGAATACGTTCATAGCTTTCGGTTAACACAACTTTTACACCCTGTAAGAGAGTGCCTTTCGCTGCCCAGTCACGGCTAGAGCCTGTACCGTATTCTTTACCGGCAATAACAATAGTGGGCACGCCTTCGTGCATGTAACGCATGGCGGCACCGTAGATAGGCAACACAGTGTCTTCGGGTAAGAAGCGAGTGAAGCCGCCTTCTACACCGGGCGTCATTTCGTTGCGGATACGAATGTTGGCAAAGGTCCCGCGCATCATTACTTCGTGGTTACCCCGTCTTGAACCGTATGAGTTGAACTCAAGCGGTGTAATGTTGTGTCCTTGCAGGTAATGTCCGGCAGGACTGTCGGCCTTAATTGCACCCGCTGGCGAGATATGGTCGGTGGTGATGGAGTCACCAAAGAGTGCCAAGATGCGTGCGTCTTTAATGGGCTTAATGCTTGTTAACTCTTTGGTTAAGCCATCAAAGAATGGTGCCTTACGAATGTAGGTTGAATCTTCTTGCCAGTCGTAGGTTTCAGATTCTGTTACTGGTAGTGAACGCCACATATCGTCACCACTAAAGACGTCGGCGTACTCTTTAGTAAAGCTTGCCGTCGTCACGCTAACCATAGCTGCCTGAATTTCTTGGCCAGTGGGCCATAAGTCTTTCAAGTAGACCGGACCATTTTTACCTTGACCAATTGGGTCCTTAGTAATGTCGATGTTCATGGTACCAGCTAGGGCATAGATTACGACCAAAGGAGGCGAGCCCAACCAGTTTGTGCGAGTGTTTTGGTGAATACGACCTTCGAAGTTACGGTTACCTGATAAGACTGCTCCCACTACTAAGTTACCTTCGGTAATGGCTTGTTCAATTTCAGGTTGTAGAGGACCAGAGTTACCAATACAGGTGGTACAGCCATAGCCAACCAGATTATAGCCAATGTCGTCTAAGTATTTCTGTAGGCCAGTATTCGTTAGGTAATCGGTAACTACTTTAGAACCAGGCGCTAATGAGGTTTTTACCCAAGGTTTGCGGGTTAAACCAAGCTCAACTGCCTTTTTAGCGACTAAGCCTGCCGCCAACATGACGCTTGGGTTAGAGGTGTTGGTACAGCTGGTAATAGCAGCAATAACAACGTCACCGTTGTTGAGTTCAAATTTATCGCCATTAGCCATGCTTACTTGCTGGCCTTCGGTTGTGGATTTATTGGCTTCTTTTAAGATGGATTCCATCGACGCTTTAATACCGGTTAATGGTACACGGTCTTGTGGGCGGTACGGACCGGCTAAACTTGGCACAACGGTGCTTAAATCTAGCTCAAGTACTTTAGTGTATTTAGCGGTATGTGCAGGATCGTGCCATAAGCCTTGTAACTTGCAGTACTCTTCAACCAAGGCGATGGTTTCATCATCACGGCCGGTTAGGCGCATATATTCTAAGGTGCGTTCGTCGACAGGGAAGAAGCCACAGGTAGCGCCATATTCAGGCGACATATTACTAAGGGTGGCACGGTCTGCGAGTGATAAATCGGCTAAGCCTTCGCCAAAATACTCAACGAACTTACCCACGACTTGTTCTTTACGCAGTAACTCGGTGACGGTTAAGACTAAGTCGGTGGCGGTAACCCCTTCTTGTAATTTACCGACAAACTTCATGCCGATTACTTCAGGAATTAGCATGGATAAAGGTTGGCCTAACATAGCAGCTTCGGCTTCAATACCACCGACGCCCCAGCCCAATACACCCAGACCGTTAATCATAGTGGTGTGGCTGTCAGTGCCTACTAGGGTATCAGGATATGCCCAAGTGCGACCTTCATCATCGGTTTTTTGCCAAACGGCTTTGCCTAAGTATTCAAGGTTTACTTGGTGACAGATACCAGTACCTGGCGGAACAACGCGGAAGTTATCAAAGGATTTTTGCCCCCAACGTAAGAACTGGTAACGCTCACGGTTACGTTCGTATTCTATTTCAACGTTACGATCAAAGGCGACTGCGGTGCCGAATTTGTCGACCATAACAGAGTGGTCAATAACCAAGTCTACGGGGATGAGCGGGTTAATGCGTGTAGGGTCACCCCCTGCAACGACGACAGCATCACGCATGGTGGCTAAGTCGACAATGGCAGGAACACCGGTAAAGTCTTGCATTAATACACGGGCAGGGTGAAAGCCTATTTCTTGGCTAGAATTACCGGTTTTAATCCAGTCAACCAAGGCTTGGACATCTTCTGTAGTTACGGTATTGCCATTTTCATGACGCAGTAAGTTTTCGAGTAAAACTTTAAGAGAAAATGGAAGGGAGTTGATTTCGCCGACTTGCTTAGCAAGTTCTGGCAGAGAAAAGTAGTGGTATTCTTTATTGCCAATCTTCAATGTTTTATGGCATTTAAAGGTATCCAAACTTGGACTAATCATATTCCACCTCCAGTGGTTGTATAGATTACTCTATAGATACTACACCTAATATGCCGTAAGCCAAATTAACTGAAATATTTTTGTG
>Ga0209075_1003161_pt1 | contig 13926 bp, 17 predicted proteins | sample Stecom2011_FD_187523 | JGI IMG/M metagenome (GOLD analysis project Ga0209075, IMG submission 187523) | Agricultural soil microbial communities from Utah to study Nitrogen management - Steer compost 2011 (SPAdes) (version 2) | ecosystem: Environmental > Terrestrial > Soil > Agricultural land... | reverse complement strand
GGCTTTAATCTATTATTCCCAAATAGAAAGCGATTTAAAAAACCACGAACTCGGACACGAAGCCAACCTTAAAATTGCGAAAACAAGTTATTACAAAGGTGATTTTCCGTGGGCTCTAAAACAACTTTCGGTGCTTAAAACTTCGTTTTCGCAACTTATTGCCAACGATGCTATTGATTTGTATCTGCTGATTAACGACAATGCGAGCGATTCTACATACACCGCACTGAAAAAATTTGCCAAGGGAGATTTTCTGGTTTATAAAAATAAAAAACAAGAGGCTTTAGAACAGTTTAAGCAAATTCTTCAGGAACACAAAGGCGAAGAAATCGAAGCTGTTACTCTTTTAAGGGCAGGACAATTATTAGAAGAGCAGGGAAATCATCAGGAAGCCTTGCAGTATTACAATACCATTATTCAACATTTTTCTGATGGAATTTATCTAGACGAAGCTTTATACTTTTCAGCCGAAATTTATAACAAACACTTGGAAAATCCAGAAAAAGCCAAAGAGCTCTACGAAAAAGTAATTTTTAATCATCAGGATAGTATTTACTTTATCGATGCCCGAAATCAATACCGGATTTTGAGAGGAGATAATGTGTAATCCACTTATATTGAGCTCGAGCCTAACAAAAAAGCTGTGCTACAATACCATTTCTGTTGAATTAAACTCAAAAAACAATATCCCGTTTTTACGATTTTTTTGATCGCACCTTGTAAATCGCATAACCGACAATTCCTACCAAGATATAAGGAATAGCCATAAGGTAAACAATTCCGTCATTGATGGCTTCAGCTTTTACGCCTCCTTCTTCGCTTTCGAGAACGGCTCTACACATAGCACATTGAGCCTTTGTTTCTAAAGAGAATAGAAAAAACAGAATAGTGAATAAAGAATATAAAAAAGTTTTTTTAGTGAACATAATAAGGTGAAATCATTAGGTAAACAACTACTCCCGTAACCGCAACATACAACCATAGTGGGAATGTGATTTTAGCAACTTTTCTGTGTTTGGCAAAATTTCCTGAAAGCCCTCTTACATAGGTTATCAATACAAACGGAATCACAACTATCGACAGCAAAATATGTGTCAGCAGAATAAAGAAATATACATATCGGATTGTTCCTTCTCCACCATACGGAGTGGATTCAGAAGTCATATGATAGGCTACATACATTGCCAAAAACAAAACCGAGCAACTAACAGCAACTTTAACCAATCTTTCGTGCAACGTACGATTTCCTTTTTTGATAGCCATAACTGCACAAACCAACAAAACGGCTGTAATTCCGTTAATTGTAGCGTAAATTGGAGGTAAAAAAGTTAGCGGTTGTACATCTATTCCGAAATCAGACAATTTTACGCGAAACAAAATTGCCACTACAACAGGAATCAAAACAGACAGAATAACTATCCATTTGTTGTATTTTTTTTCAACCGATTTTATTTGTTCTTGTGTATTCATGAGTAAGGTTTACTTTAAACTGTAACTATTCGTTCAATAGTTTTTCAATATCTTCTATAATGGCATCTACACCCGGTTTGAACGCTCCGTTCGGATCTTCTTCAAAACCATCTTCGTCCAGAAAATTCAAAGCCGAATAATACAAAATAGGATTTCCGTATTTATCATTTCTACATCTAATTTTCCCGTTTTTATCAACTAAGGCAAACAATCCTGAATGTTCAAATCCCCCAGGTGCATCCATATTTTCTCCTACATACATATTAAATTTTCGGGCAAGACTATGAATCACATCTTGACTTTCTGAAGTCAAAAAATGCCAATTCTCTGAAGTTACTCCTAAGTGTTCGGAATGATTTTTCAGTACTTCAGGCGTGTCGTATTTCGGATTTATTGTTATGGAAATGATTCCAAAATCATTATGTTCAGCAAATTTCTTTTCGACCTCTAACAAATTCCGGTTCATGATCGGGCAAATGGTTGGACATGTTGAAAAGAAAAACTCTAAAACATACACTTTCCCTAAAAGATCTTGGTCAGCTATGGTCTCGTTATGCTGATTGGTCAAAGAAAACGATGGAACATCATCAATCATTCGCAATCCGCTTTTTTGAGTTTTCACTACTTTATTGAGCCGGTCTCCTTTTACGATTTCGTTGTTTTTAAATCGGCTAACTATTTTAGGAATAAAAATAATTCCAAAAACAAGCAAAACAAGTGTAATTCCGATGTAGGATTTATTTTTCATTATATCTCTCTTCTAGGTTGGTTTTTTTTAAAAGCTGCTCTGTACTCGTACAAAATTATTTTAAAATCATCCTCCATTTCGTTTTTGAGTTCAGCTGGCGAAATGGTAGAATATCCTTCTTTGTACTCTTCTTTGCCTTTATTGTTCATTCCTTTTCGACCTCTGAGATTTCTTTCTTTGTCCAAAATATAAACATAAGGAGTTCCTGCGTTTTGGTCTAAAGTATTGACCAATCCCAATTTATCGTAATAACTTTTGATTTCGTCTTGAGTGGCAAACACAAATTTCCATCCCGAAAACGATGCTAGTTTAGCCCATTCAAATTCGTGAATTAACTCTTCTACCTCACTTTTTGTTTCCATTGGAACCACCATTACAACCTGAAAATCCAAAAAGTCTTTGTTCTTGTTATAAATAAGTTGGTTCAGATTAAAAGCATTGCTTTTGTTTGCCAGCACTTCTGTTCCCATAAACCCTAACACCGTAATTTTGTCCTGAAGAAGTATCGGTTCTCCACTCAACGATTCCCATGCAGGAAGTTCATCTACTTTTTCGGTAATAGTGGGTAGTGTGGTAAACGAATTAACTCCCGAAGCGAAGAAAAGATAGGCCACAATCGGAAGAACAAACAAGAAAATAACGACAATTCCTTTTTTCATTTTTTATAGAATAAGTGTGAAAACGTGTGTTTTTAGTGCAACAACATTCTCGCAAAGGTACAAAAAAAGGCAGTATCTCTACTGCCTTTAACTCTTATAACATTGTGTTAAAATATCCATTTACTAATTGAGCCTGGTCCTGTTAACACATCGTGTATGTAGACCGCTTCAAGAAGAAACAGAATTATAATATAAACAATCAAAAACAATCCTGTTCCTACTATTGACCAACGCAAAGAAGCTTTTTCGCCTTCCATGTGCATGAATGCCCATACAATGTAATAGGCTTTGATGATCGTAAGAATAATGAATATCCAGTTCAGAGGAGATGTTCCTAAGAAGGATGTATAATGCAATGAAGCTGGTTTAATAATACCTAATACAACCTCAACAATTGTTAGAGCTGATAATATCCAGAATACATTCCAGATTCTTTTTGTGTTAGATGTGTGACCGTGTGCCATAATTTTTTATACTAATTATAGAATTATACCAAATAGAAGAATGTAAATACAAATACCCAAACTAAATCCACAAAGTGCCAGTAAAGTCCTACTTTTTCAACCATTTCGTAGCTACCTCTTTTTTGGTAGGTTCCCATAAGAACATTGATAAAGATAATGATGTTTAGCAATATTCCGATAGAAACGTGAAAACCGTGGAATCCTGTGATGAAGAAGAACAAATTAGCAAATAATTTATTTCCGTATTCGTTTCTAACATGACTTGCTCCTTTTACTACATAAGCAGCATCTTGAATTCTTGCAATTGAAGCTTCACGAGTAAGCACTACCTTATGCTTGTCTTTGTTAAGCGACGGATGTAAAGATGTATCCGCTTTTTGAGCGTCAGTACCTCTGTATATGAATTCAGTTCTCACCAACACATTTGGGTTAGCCTTCAAGCCTTCAATTACTTCTTGCGGAGTATAAGATGGTCTTTTAGCCTCTTTTGTAAACCAAAGCCCTTGACTTCTTGTGTTGTCAACTCTTTCGGTTGCGATAGGTTGTGCCACCTCATCCAACGAAAGTCGGTTACCCTCAAGGTCAACAAACTGTAATATTGATCCACCTTTGGTCTCAACTGCCCCGTAAGTTCCTTTGATGAAGTTGGTCCACTCATACGCCTGTGAACCGATAAAGAACAAACCTCCTGCAATAGTCAATGCCATATAAGTTACGACTTTACTCTTTTTCATTTGATGTCCAGCATCCACGGCAAGCACCATAGTTACCGACGAAAAAATAAGAATAAACGTCATCAAGGCGACAAAATACATCGGATTATCTCCGTGGATAAACGGAAAGTGATTAAAGACCTCGTCTGCAATAGGCCAGATATCAATAAACTTAAATCGCATAAAACCGTATGCAATCAAAAAACCTGTAAAAGTAAGAGAGTCTGACAAGATAAAAACCCACATCATTAACTTTCCGTAACTCGCTCCTAATGGTTCGTTACCACCTTCCCAAACTTTTTCTTTAGCCGCTGAAGTAGCTGTTGTTCCCATAATTTTTTGTTAAAATAAAAAATTTTTCAAATGTACGCTTTTTTCTTATTTAAAGAAATACAAAAATAAAAACAAATATAACCACAAAAAGTCGAGAAAATGCCAGAACGTTGCACTTAACTCTATTCCAAGTGGTTGAGATGAAGTATACTTTTGTTTATAATGATTATAAATTACGATTGAAAGTGAAATGAGCCCTGCAAACAGATGGGCAATATGTGTAATTACCACAATATATAAGAAAGAAGTGGTTACATTACTCTCCGGACCGGTAAAATAGAATCCATTTTCAATGACTTGTCCAAATCCTTTGAATTGCAAAAAAACAAATATTATCCCTAAAACAAACGTAATCCACAAAAACATTGAGGTCTTTGCTCTATCATCTTTTCGTATGCCTGCTACGGCAAAATGATACGTAAAGCTACTCAACACAATAATAACCGTACTCAAGGTAAAAGCAAAAGGCAATTCAAAATCACCCAGCCAATCAGGTCTTGATTTACTTACGATATAAGCACTCGTAAATCCGGCAAACATCATAAACATACTAATCATACCAACCCAAAGCATCGTTTTGTACGACTTCGCCTTTCGTTCATATGTATCAAAAACCTGTTTCTCTCGTATCATATAATTATCTTATAAATTTGTCCAAAACATAAACGATTTGTAAAAGCGTAATATACGAAACACTTACTAACATAAGAGTCCGTGCTGTTTTAGCATCTCTCCTTTTGTATAACCTGAAAGCATAAATCAACATCCAAATCCCTAACCCTAGAACAAGTACAGCTGAATATGGGGTAATATATAACCTTCCTAGAATTCCTTCTTTAAAATATCCTAAAACCGGAACGATCGAAATAAGTACTGTCCAAAAAGTATACATTATGATTTGAATAGCCGTTGCTTTATCTCTTTTTCCGTTGGGAAGCATAAAGATATCTGCTCTTTTATAATCTTCATACAAAAACCAACCAATAGCCCAAAAATGCGGGAACTGCCAGAAAAACTGAATCATAAATAAAGTTCCTGCTTCAATTCCGAAATTATCCGTAGCTGCAACCCAACCCAACATAAACGGAATTGCTCCGGGAAAAGCTCCAACAAAAACCGAAAGCGGAGTCATGGTTTTGAGCGGAGTATAAACACTCACATACAAAAATATCGAAATAGCTCCGAACATTGCCGTTTTCGGATTGATACTATAGAGAATGATAAGTCCTAAAATAGTTAGCAACCCTCCTAACACAAAAGCAGTAGTTGTAGTCATCCTACCGGCTGGAACCGGACGATTTCTGGTGCGTTCCATTTTCAGATCCGAGTCTTTTTCGATAATCTGATTAAACACGTTCGAAGCACCAACCATACAATATCCTCCGATAGCCAACATCAAAAGTGTTATCCAATTACTCGAGGTAAACTCAACTACTCCCAGCAAATATCCAGCTATAGATGAAATTACCACGCTTGCTGCCAAGCGGAATTTGGTAATCTCTTTAAATTCAGAAATTGCGGTTTTAACAGAAAAAGTTTTTGCGGTAGTGCTCAAAGTTGCTTTCATTCAATTCTAAAACTTGGCAAAGATACTTTTTTCAAACGAAAGTCAAAAGTTAAAACAGGAATATTGAAGGCAAAAAACAGCTCTGGCTCCTACATTTCGTTATTATTCCAAGAATCAGAATTAATAAAAAAGAAAAATCAGAAAAGCTGCGAGAGTTTTTCTGATTTTTAAAAAAATTCATTCCGAAAAAGATTATTCAAGTTCGAAAGTGATTTTGAGGTTTACTCTGTATTCAACCACTTTATTGTCTTTCACTTTTGCACTTTGATCCTGAACATAAGCCGAACGGATATTCTTTAAGGTTGCTGATGCTTTAACAATTGCTTTTTGAGTAGCATCTTCCCAACTTTTTTCTGAACCCGATAACACTTCGATAACTTTTAAAACTCCCATAGCTCTACATTTTAAGATTAAACATTGTATCAAATGTACAAAAAAACATCCAAACTATTTGAAATCTCTGGTCATCTGCTCAACAACTTCGTAAGCAGCAGGACAAATGAGCGTGTTCTTGAGAGTCAGGTGATTGATTTGATAAAATTTCCGCCTATCAGTATGTGGGTATTCCCTACAAGCTTTGGGTCTATCTTCATAAACCGAGCAGTAATTATCACTTCCTAAAAACGGACAAGGCACAGACTGCAAAACATAGTCGTTATCTTCGTCAATTCGCAAATATTTTTCGATAAATTGCTGAGGTTTCAGACGAAAAACTCCAGCCAATCGGTCAATGTCTTTTTGAGTAAACAAAGGTCCTGTAGTTTTACAACAATTCGCACAAGAAAGACAATCAACTCTATCAAAAACATCGTCATGAATATCCTGCATCTTCAAGTCAAAATGCTTAGGCGGTTTGTTTTTGATTTTAGCCAAAAACTTTTTATGTTCCGTTTGCTTTGCTTTGGCTTTAGCGTGATAATCTTCGAGGTTCATGCGGTTAGTTTGTGCAAAAGTAAGGAAAAAGTCTTGTTTCTTATAAAATGAGTTCTTCATAAATTTCTGAGCATGAAATCTGATAAAATAAATTTATTGCAGTATATTTACGTTGCATTACTAAATTGGTCATTCAAATGATGTAATTCAAAAACCAGTGTTATGAATCAACCCATAAAAAGACATCCATCACTACAACCCATCAGCAGAGAGCATCACTTCGGATTATTGCTTTGTTGGAAAATCAGACAAGGATTTCGTTTAAACATAAGCCCTGAGCGAATTAAAAAATATTCCGATTGGTTCTGGTACAATCACTTGATGGCTCATTTTGAAATAGAAGAAAAATATATTTTTTCGGTTTTACCCAGCGATGATGCGTTAATTGTTCAGGCTTTTGCCGAGCATCAAAGATTAAAAACTTTGTTTGAATCGGAAGATATTCCGCTCTCGCTCGAACTCATCGAGCAAGAACTCGACCAACACATCCGCTTTGAAGAACGGGTTTTGTTCAATAAGGTACAACAAGTGGCTACTCCGGAACAACTTCAGTTGATAGAGGAAAATCACAACACCCCTTTTGAAGATAATTGGGAAGATGAGTTTTGGAAATAAGGTAGATTATTCGTTTTTCACCAACAAAATCCAATCATCTTCTAAATACTTATATCCGATGTCATATACAAATCGGTATTCGGCTCCGTTTTTATAGACTTTGAAGTGGGTAAAATAATTGAAGTCAAATCCAATTATCGAAAGATTTTGTTTGGTAGTTTTGACCTTTCCGTCCACAAATTTCTGGTCTGACAAAATCCTAAAATTCTTCCGAAGTTTGTTATTGATGTTCCGCATCAAGTTGGAAGTGTCTTTATTATTTTTGTTGTTATAGGCATTTCTACACCCGTCATTACAGAACTTTTTGTCTGAACGACCGATGATTTTTTCTCCACATTCTAAACAAACATTCATTTTCATATGATTTTTAATTTGACATAAACAACTCAAATATAAACATTTATCCGTTTACAAACAATTACAATCGAAAGTAATTGTATAACTACCGACTATATTTTTGATTCCGTTAAATCTTTGCACCAGAGATTTGAGAAAACAACTAACGCCTCTTATCTAATGTTTAATTTAAATTTTTAGTATTATGTCTTTAAGAAACAAAGTTACCCTAATCGGTAGAACAGGAAAAGAAGTTGAAATCGTAAACTTCGAAAACGGGAAAATTGCAAAAGTAAGTCTAGCAACATCCGACCATTACACCAACGCTCAAGGCGAAAAGGTGGAAGACACACAATGGCACAACCTTGTAGCAGGAGGAAAACTCGCTGATATAATGGAAAAGTATGTGGAGAAAGGAAAAGAAATTGCTGTTGAAGGCAAAATAACGTACAGAAGCTACGACACACAAGACGGACAAAAACGGTACATTACCGAAATCCGTGTAGAAGAGTTAGTACTTCTGGGAAGTAAGTAAGAGTTCAATATTGATGATTAACGATTGGTGAAGTTTAACGCCAAGTATTCATCAAGTAAAAACGAAAAACGGCTCGAATTCGAGCCGTTTTTTTATTTCTTTTTAGCAGTTGTTGCTTTTGTTGTTGTCGTTGTTGTTTTTGCTACTGCTTTCTTGTCTCGAGGGCGTAATTTACCGTAACTACTACTGAAAATTTTTCCTCTTCTGGTTTTTACATCACCTTTTCCCATAGTTAATATTTTGAAGTTATCAGACAAATATAAGGAATTTTAAGGAGGGGGGCAAAAGCTAGGAATTAAAGCCTTTTATTAAGAGTGGTTATAGGTCTTTACATATATAACCAAATTGATAAATTTCGGCAGAATCTTTTAAGGTTAAAGTTGCTTTATATTTCATACAATTTCTATCTATCTCAAGAATTTCTACCTTGAGACCTCCATTTTCGTTAATAAATAAACTTTCTTCGTCAATAATCTCGTTTTTAGAACTAAATTTTAAAACATAAGAACAATCATCAATCCAAATTATATCTTCATATATTGGTTTTCCTATATTTTCTCCATTATGCCATTCAACTTGTTCATTTTCAATTCTAATAACAATATATTTTTTTAATTCCTCATCAATCTCATAATTATGTTTTGTCAATTCAGCCGTATTTGCATTATAAGTATATAGTGTGTCAACATTAGAACTCATAGAAATATAAAACTTCCCTGTTTTAAAATCGTTACATTTTAAATTTTGAGAAAAACTAAGCATTGAAGCTAAGGAAACAAGTAAAACAAGTAATCTTTTCATTTTCTGAATATTATGAAAGCACACAAATATAGGAATTTAAACCCCACTCAAAGCCAAAATATATTTATCGATATACAGCTGTTTTTCTTTGGATTTATATTGCTGGATATAACGTGGATGTTCCAAAACCATTAGCTTATCGAACATTCTTTTCTCTTTATTTAGTTTTTGAATAAAATCAGCATTTTTCTTTCCGAGTACAAAAACCTCCGAAGTATCCAGTCCTAAACTGATATGTTTTTCGAGTGATTCAATCATAAAATCTTTGACGCTTTCGAAAAGCTTTTTATCGTCATAATAATTCGCATTGAGAAAGTTTCCTTCTTTTGATTGGCGAACTATAGCCAGCGGAAAAGGCGAATTGATATAAAACTTTTTGTAAAAACCTGTTGCTCCTCCGAAAGACTGAATCATATCATAGACAAAAACAGAGGAAATTTCGTGGGTATGAGCCGAGTGCATCGGAATTCCGCAAACCGACTCCAAACGTTTGGTATCCGTAAACGGAACTCCCGTAACACCTGCTCCGTTTCGGCTTGGGTTTATCCCGATTATGAATTTTCTTTGCTCTCTGTCGTTGTAATATTTGTGATAAAACTTCTGCATTACCTCCATCGTTTCAGGATTATCCAAATACGGATTCAACACCTGAAAATCATCAGGTAAATCTCCCGAATAATTCAGATTTCGGTTAAAGTCAATTACTTTTTCGGCAAAGGTTGGGTTCATTGTTGTTTTACGTTCTAGCACAAAAATACGTCTTTAAAAACAACCAGACTAAAACAAACCCAATAAGCTATCCTAAAAAGAAGTTTAATTCAAAAAAGTTATCCTGGATTTATTTGTTTAAATTTGAATCGCTTTTCTAACCTCTTATTTGTATGAACCCAGACGAAATTGACAAAATTGAACTTGAATATTTAAAATTCGAAGATTACTTGGCCCTAAAAGCAGTAATGGTAGAGGCTTATCCGAGTATGCCCGAAAATTATTGGAAAGAATCTCAGATTAAAAAGCTGTTAAAAAAATTCCCCGAAGGGCAAGCCGTTATTAAAATCAATGGAGAATTAGCTGGGTGTACGCTTTCGATTATTGTTAATTTCAACGACCTTGACAACAATCATACTTACAAAGAAGCAACGGGAAACTATACCTTTAGTACGCATACCGATGAGGGAGATGTTCTTTATGGAATAGAAATTTTTGTCAAGCCTGAATTTCGCGGATTGCGTTTAGGCAGAAGATTATACGATTACCGTAAAGAACTTTGTGAAAAACTCAACCTGAAAGGAATTGTATTTGGTGGTCGAATCCCTAATTATCACAAATATGCTGACAAACTTTCGCCAAAAGAATATATTGACAAAGTAAAGCAAATGGAGATTCACGATCCGGTGCTTAATTTTCAGATTTCGAATGATTTCAGACCTACAAGAATTCTAAAAAACTATTTAGAAGGTGATAAGCTCTCAGGCGAATTTGCCGTACTCTTGCGATGGGATAATATTTATTTCGAAAAACCAAATAACAAAGCTGCCACAACCAAAAAAATAATCCGTTTAGGACTTATTCAATGGCAAATGCGATCGTATAACGATGTGAATAGCCTGATGCAACAAGCCGAATACTTTATTGATGCAGTTTCTGGATATCGCTCTGATTTCGCTTTGTTCCCGGAGTTTTTTAACGCTCCACTGATGGCTAAAGACAATCATTTGTCCGAACCTGAAGCCATTAGGGAATTAGCTAAATATACCGAAGAAATTGTCACTCGATTTTCGGGTTTTGCTATTTCGTACAACATCAATATCATTACCGGAAGTATGCCCGAAATGAAAGACGGAAAACTCTATAACGTAGGTTATTTATGTAAGAGAGACGGAACTATTGAAAAATACGAAAAACTCCACGTTACTCCCGATGAAGCAAAAGTTTGGGGTATGCAAGGCGGAGATCAATTACAAGTTTTTGATACCGATTGCGGTAAAATCGGAGTGCTGATTTGTTATGATGTAGAATTCCCTGAACTCAGCCGACTTTTAGCAGATAAAGGAATGGACATACTTTTTGTTCCGTTTTTGACCGATACCCAAAACGGGTATTCTCGGGTGAGACATTGCGCTCAGGCTAGAGCTATAGAAAACGAATGCTATGTTGCGATTGCCGGAAGTGTAGGAAATTTGCCAAACGTACATAATATGGACATCCAATTTGCCCAATCAATGGTGTTTACGCCCTGTGATTTTGCCTTCCCGACCAACGGAATAAAAGCAGAGGCCACACCCAATACCGAAATGATTTTAATTGCTGATGTAGATATAGACCTGCTTACCGAATTGCACGAATTTGGAAGTGTAAAAAACCTAAAAGACCGAAGAACCGATTTGTTTGAGTTGAGGAGGAAGTAGGGTTTCGATACTATTTACATCTAATCTTTCTCAAAATACCTTTCGTCAATCTCGATATTATTTTCGGATAACAACCTCCTTATTTCTTGGGTTGTAGTTTCTTTTTGGTGGTGTTCCCGTTGTTTTTTGATGTAATTTACAATCATATCCTTATCTCTTTCGCAATAGGTCAAAGCACAATATTTAGAAGCCCAAGCGTGGAAATCGGGAAAATCCTCTTTGTTATCATCAAGCCATTTGTGAGTAGCATTTTTTAATTTTTTCACAAAATCAGAAATCGCAATCGTAGGGTGTAACTGCACAAAAAGATGAATATGGTCAGGCATTCCGTTTACCCGATACAAAACCGATTTGTGATTTTTGACAAAACCCCATATATAACGGTAGAGCTTATCCGACTGCTCATTTGGAATAGTCGGCTGACTGTATTTTGTACGGAAAACAATATGATATAAAAGTCTTGTATAACTCATATTTCTGTTTGTTTGTGCCGCACTCCGTGCGGTATAGTGTTAGTATCCCGAAGCTACGCATCGGGTTAAGCATAGTTAAGTGCTCCGCACTTTTCGTTTCGGGTGGCACGGAGTGCCAAATTATGCTTAACCCTAAACATTTATGTTTGGGGATTGTGTAACCTCATACGTTTACGTTGAGGATATACAGATATACACTACTCCATCAGCACTTCCAAAATCTTAATGGCAGCCTCTGAAATTTTTGTTCCCGGTCCGAAAACAGCTACTGCTCCCGAATCAAACAAATACTGATAATCCTGTGCAGGAATTACTCCTCCTACAATTACCATAATATCTTCACGTCCGTATTTTTTAAGCTCTTCAATAACTTGAGGAACAAGTGTTTTATGTCCTGCAGCCAATGAGGAAACTCCCAAAATATGTACATCATTCTCAACTGCCTGTTTGGCTGCCTCCTGTGGTGTCTGGAAAAGCGGTCCGATATCCACATCAAAGCCTACATCTGCATAGCCTGTGGCTACAACTTTTGCTCCTCTGTCGTGTCCGTCCTGACCCATTTTGGCAATCATAATACGAGGTCTTCTCCCCTCTTTTTTAGCAAACTCGTCTGCTAACTGCTTTGCTTTTTCAAAGCTTTCGTCGTTTTTGATTTCTTTGCTGTACACTCCGCTAAAACTTCTGATTTGTGCTTTATACCTTCCGAAAACGCTTTCCAAAGCATCACTGATTTCTCCCAATGTTGCTCTGTTTCGTGCTGCATCTACAGCCAATTCCAGCAAGTTTCCGTTTCCTGTTTTGGCTGTTTCCGTGATTTTGTCCAAACATTCTTTTACTTTGGCATTATCACGGGTTTCTTTTATTTGGTTTAACCTTTCGATTTGTTGTTTACGAACCATCTGGTTGTCCACGTCTAAAATATGCAACGGGTCTTCTTTTTCCAAACGGTATTTGTTCACTCCTACAATAATATCCTGACCGCTGTCAATTCGAGCTTGTTTTCTTGCGGCTGCTTCCTCAATACGAAGTTTTGGAATTCCCGCTTCGATAGCTTTGGTCATTCCTCCGAGTTCCTCCACTTCCTGAATTAAAGTCCAAGCCCTGTCTGCAATCTCTTTAGTCAGGCTTTCCACATAATAGCTTCCTGCCCAAGGGTCAACCGTTTTAGTGATTTTGGTTTCTTCCTGAATGAAAATCTGTGTATTTCTTGCAATCCGAGCCGAAAAATCCGTAGGAAGTGCAATGGCTTCATCAAGTGCATTGGTATGCAAAGACTGTGTTCCTCCGAGTGCTGCTCCCATTGCTTCGATAGCTGTACGGGCTACGTTGTTGAACGGGTCTTGTTCGGTCAAACTCCAACCCGAAGTCTGGCAATGCGTACGTAAAGCTAATGATTTATCATCTTTCGGATTGAATTGTTTTAAGAGTTTTGCCCACAACATTCTTCCTGCTCTCATTTTGGCAATTTCCATAAAATGGTTCATTCCGATAGCCCAAAAGAACGAAAGTCTTGGAGCAAACGTATCAATATCCATTCCTGCTGCCAATCCCGTCCGTACGTATTCCAAACCGTCAGCCAACGTATAAGCGAGTTCAATATCATTCGTTCCTCCTGCTTCCTGAATATGATAGCCCGAAATCGAAATCGAGTTGAATTTCGGCATAAATTTACTCGTATATTCAAAAATATCAGCAATGATTTTCATTGACGGAGTAGGTGGATAGATATACGTATTCCGAACCATAAACTCTTTCAGAATGTCATTTTGAATCGTTCCCGAAAGAAGTTTTTTATCAACTCCCTGCTCTTCTGCAGCTACGATATAAAAAGCCATAATCGGAAGAACTGCTCCGTTCATTGTCATCGAAAC
>Ga0209075_1003160_pt1 | contig 13929 bp, 8 predicted proteins | sample Stecom2011_FD_187523 | JGI IMG/M metagenome (GOLD analysis project Ga0209075, IMG submission 187523) | Agricultural soil microbial communities from Utah to study Nitrogen management - Steer compost 2011 (SPAdes) (version 2) | ecosystem: Environmental > Terrestrial > Soil > Agricultural land... | reverse complement strand
GAAAGTGGGCACCGTGACTCGCGCGCAACTGGAAGAGATCGCCAAGATCAAGCAGGCAGACCTGACCGCAGCCGAGCTGGATGCTGCCGTTCGCACCATCGCGGGCTCCGCTCGTAGCATGGGCATCAACGTGGAGGGCGTGTAATGGCCAAGCTGACCAAGCGCCAGAAGGCAATTGCCGAGAAGGTACAGCCGGGCAAGCAGTACAGCTTCGAAGAAGCCGCCGCGCTGCTCGCCGAACTGCCTGCCAGCAAGTTCAAGGAATCCGTGGACATCGCCATCAACCTCGGCGTTGACCCGCGCAAGTCCGACCAGGTGGTTCGTGGCGCTACCGTGCTGCCGAATGGCACCGGCAAGAGCGTCCGCGTTGCCGTGTTCGCCCAGGGTCCGGCTGCCGAAGCCGCCCAGGCTGCTGGTGCCGAGCGTGTCGGCATGGACGATCTGGCCGCTGAGATGAAGGGTGGCGACCTGAACTACGACGTGGTCATCGCCGCTCCCGATGCGATGCGTGTCGTGGGTCAGCTGGGTCAGGTGCTGGGTCCGCGCGGCCTGATGCCGAACCCGAAGGTTGGCACCGTGACTCCCGACGTGGCCACCGCCGTGAAGAATGCCAAGGCCGGTCAGGTGCGTTTCCGTACCGACAAGAACGGCATCATTCACGCCTCCATCGGCAAGATCGATTTCGAGCCGGTGAAGCTGAAGCAGAACGCGGAAGCGCTGCTGGCCGACCTGAAGCGCCTGAAGCCGTCCACCTCCAAGGGTGTCTACGTCAAGCGCATCACCCTGAGCTCCACCATGGGCCCGGGTCTGCAGATCGACCAGGCTTCCCTTGAAGCCTAAGACCTGTGCGACAGCCTCGGCTGTCGCGCTGTATTGGGGTCCCTGCCTGGCGGGGGCCGTCCAAGACCGTAGGTGGCTCAAGCCTTAAACAACCGGCCTACGCAGATGGTGCTCCCGGTCCGGTAACTCGGATCAGACACCAGAAACCCGAAGGGCTTCGGTCCTTCGGATTGGTAAATCCAGGAGTGTACCCGTGGCAATTAAACTCGAAGACAAGAAGGCCATCGTCGCTGAAGTCAACGAGGCTGCCCAAGCTGCCCTGTCCGCTGTCGTGGCTGATGCCCGTGGCGTGACCGTGGCTGCCATGACCGGACTCCGTAAAGAGGCCCGCGAAGCTGGCGTGTACGTGCGTGTCGTGCGTAACACCCTGCTCAAGCGCGCCGTTGAAGGCACTCAGTTCGACGTGCTCAACGACGTGTTCAAGGGCCCGACCCTGATCGCTTTCTCCAACGAACATCCGGGCGCTGCCGCCCGCATCTTCAAGGAGTTCGCCAAGGGTCAGGACAAGTTCGAGATCAAGGCCGCTGCGTTCGAGGGTCAGTTCCTCGCAGCCAACCAGATCGACGTACTGGCAAGCCTGCCGACCTACAACGAAGCCGTTGCCCAGCTGATGAGCGTCATCCAGGGCGCCACCAGCAAGCTGGCTCGTACTCTGGCAGCCATTCGCGACCAGAAGGAAGCCAACGCCGCCTGAGGGCGCGGGGCAGATCTGTCGCTTAACCGTTTAATTTGATGGCCCAGGCCATCCCCCAATACAGGAAATAGAGTCATGGCTCTGACCAACGAAGACATCATCAACGCCGTATCCGAAATGTCCGTCATGCAGATCGTCGAACTGATCAAGGCGATGGAAGAGAAGTTCGGCGTGACCGCTGCTGCCGCTGTTGCCGCCGCTCCGGCTGCCGGCGCTGCCGCTGCTGCTGAAGAGCAGACCGAATTCACCATCGTCCTGGCCGAAGCCGGCGACAAGAAGGTGAACGTGATCAAGGCCGTTCGCGAACTGACCGGTCTGGGCCTGAAGGAAGCCAAGGCGCTGGTCGACGGCGCTCCGGGCGTGGTGAAGGAAGGCGCTTCCAAGGAAGAAGCCGAAGCCGCCAAGAAGGCTCTGGAAGAAGCAGGCGCCAAGGTCGAGCTCAAGTAAGCGACGACCTTGCGTCTACAGCCTGGGCATATCGCACGAGGCTGACGGCTGGTGGCTTTTGCCACCGGCCTTTTTCCGTTATAGGCGGCCTGTCGTACCGCTCGCCTGTAACACCACCGACAGGTGGCGCAGATCTGTGATCTGCACGAGTTGCTGGCTGCTCCCGTCGGAGAAGCCAAACAAGCAGGTGACCAAGCTGGGGAACGCTGATGGCTTACTCATACACTGAGAAAAAACGTATCCGCAAGGACTTTAGCAAGTTGCCGGACGTGATGGATGTGCCTTACCTCCTGGCCATCCAGCTGGATTCGTATCGCGAATTCCTGCAGCAAGGAGTGAGCAAGGAGCAGTTCCGCGACGTTGGCCTGCATGCGGCCTTCAAATCCGTATTCCCGATCATCAGCTATTCGGGCAATGCCGCGCTCGAATACGTCGGCTACCGTCTGGGCGAGCCGGCCTTCGACGTCAAGGAATGCGTGCTGCGCGGAGTCACCTATGCCGTGCCGCTGCGCGTGAAGGTGCGCCTGATCATCTTCGACAAGGAATCGTCGAGCAAGGCGATCAAGGACATCAAGGAACAGGAAGTCTACATGGGGGAAATCCCCCTGATGACCGAGAACGGTACCTTCATCATCAACGGTACCGAGCGCGTCATCGTGTCCCAGCTGCACCGTTCCCCGGGCGTGTTCTTCGATCACGACCGCGGCAAGACCCACAGCTCGGGCAAGCTGCTCTATTCCGCGCGCATCATTCCCTACCGCGGTTCCTGGCTGGACTTCGAGTTCGACCCGAAGGACGCCGTGTTCGTGCGTATCGACCGTCGCCGCAAGCTGCCGGCCACCGTCCTGCTGCGCGCGCTCGGCTATGGCGCCGAGGAGATCCTGGCGCAGTTCTATGACACCAACGTCTTCCATCTCAATGGCGAGAGCCTGAGCCTGGAACTGGTTCCGCAGCGCCTGCGCGGCGAGATCGCGGCGTTCGACATCCAGGACGAGACCGGCAAGCTCATCGTCGAGCAGGGCCGTCGTATCACCGCCCGCCACATCAACCAGATCGAAAAGGCTGGCCTGAAGACTCTCGAGGTGCCGGTCGAGTACGTGCTGGGCCGTACCACCGCCAAGGCCATCGTGCATCCGGTCACCGGTGAGATCGTGCTCGAATGCAACACCGAGCTGACCCCCGAGACCCTGGCCAAGATCGTCAAGGCGCAGGTCACTCGCTTCGAGACCCTGTACACCAACGAGATCGACTGCGGTCCGTTCATCTCCGACACCCTGAAGATCGACTCCACCAACAACCAGTTGGAGGCCCTGGTCGAGATCTACCGCATGATGCGTCCCGGCGAGCCGCCGACCAAGGACGCCGCCGAAACCCTGTTCAACAACCTGTTCTTCAGCGCCGAACGTTATGACCTGTCCGCCGTCGGCCGCATGAAGTTCAACCGCCGCATCGGTCGTACCGAGATCGAAGGGCCCGGTGTCCTCTCCAAGGAAGACATCGTCGACGTGCTCAAGACTCTGGTCGACATCCGCAACGGCAAGGGCATGGTCGACGACATCGACCACCTGGGCAACCGCCGTGTGCGTTGCGTCGGCGAAATGGCCGAGAACCAGTTCCGCGTGGGCCTGGTGCGCGTCGAGCGCGCGGTCAAGGAACGCCTGTCCATGGCCGAAAGCGAAGGCCTGATGCCGCAGGACCTGATCAACGCCAAGCCGGTCGCGGCGGCGGTGAAGGAGTTCTTCGGTTCCAGCCAGCTGTCCCAGTTCATGGACCAGAACAACCCGCTCTCCGAGATCACCCACAAGCGCCGCGTCTCCGCACTCGGCCCGGGCGGTCTGACCCGCGAGCGTGCCGGCTTCGAAGTGCGCGACGTGCATCCGACCCACTATGGTCGCGTGTGCCCGATCGAGACCCCTGAAGGTCCGAACATCGGTCTGATCAACTCGCTGGCCACCTACGCCCGCACCAACCGCTACGGCTTCCTGGAAAGCCCGTACCGCGTGGTCAAGGACGGCAAGGTCACCGACGAGATCGTGTTCCTGTCCGCCATCGAGGAAGCCGACCACGTCATCGCCCAGGCGTCCGCCAAGCTGAACGACGCCGGCGAGCTGGTCGAGGAGCTGGTCAACGTCCGTCACCTGAACGAGTTCACCGTGAAGGCGCCGGAAGACGTGACCCTGATGGACGTGTCGCCCAAGCAGGTGGTGTCCGTCGCCGCCTCGCTGATTCCGTTCCTGGAGCACGATGACGCCAACCGCGCCCTGATGGGCTCGAACATGCAGCGTCAGGCCGTGCCGACCCTGCGCTCCGACAAGCCCCTGGTGGGTACCGGCATGGAGCGCAACGTCGCCCGTGACTCCGGTGTCTGCGTGGTGGCACGCCGTGGCGGCGTGATCGACTCCGTCGACGCCAGCCGCATCGTGGTGCGCGTCAATGACGACGAGGTCGAGACCGGCGAAGCTGGCGTCGACATCTACAACCTGACCAAGTACACCCGTTCCAACCAGAACACCTGCATCAACCAGCGTCCGCTGGTGAAGAAGGGCGATCTGGTGGCACGTGGCGACATCATGGCCGACGGCCCGTCCACCGACATGGGCGAGCTGGCCCTGGGTCAGAACCTGCGCGTCGCCTTCATGCCCTGGAACGGCTTCAACTTCGAAGACTCCATCTGCCTGTCCGAGCGCGTGGTGCAGGAAGATCGCCTGACCACCATCCACATCCAGGAACTGACCTGTGTGGCTCGTGACACCAAGCTCGGCCCGGAAGAGATCACCGCGGACATTCCGAACGTGGGTGAGGCCGCGCTGAACAAGCTGGACGAGGCGGGCATCGTCTACGTGGGTGCCGAGGTCAACGCCGGCGACATCCTGGTGGGCAAGGTCACCCCGAAGGGCGAGACCCAGCTGACTCCGGAAGAGAAACTGCTGCGCGCCATCTTCGGCGAGAAGGCCAGCGACGTGAAGGACACCTCCCTGCGCGTGCCGACCGGCACCAAGGGTACCGTCATCGACGTGCAGGTCTTCACCCGCGACGGCGTCGAGCGCGATTCCCGCGCCCTGGCCATCGAGAAGCAGCAGCTCGACGAGATCCGCAAGGACCTGAACGAAGAGTTCCGCATCGTCGAAGGTGCCACCTTCGAGCGCCTCAGCGCAGCCCTGATCGGTGCCACCGCCGAAGGCGGCGCCGGCCTGAAGAAGGGTACCGTGATCACCGCCGAGATCCTCGCCGGTCTGGAGCGCAGCCAGTGGTTCAAGCTGCGCATGGCCGACGACGCCCTCAACGAGCAGCTGGAAAAGGCCCAGGCCTACCTGTCCGAGCGCCGTCAGCTGCTGGACGAGAAGTTCGAGGACAAGAAGCGCAAGCTGCAGCAGGGCGACGATCTGGCACCGGGCGTGCTGAAGATCGTCAAGGTCTACCTGGCCATCAAGCGCCGCATCCAGCCGGGCGACAAGATGGCCGGCCGTCACGGTAACAAGGGTGTCGTGTCGGTGATCATGCCGATCGAGGACATGCCCCACGACGAGCACGGCGTGCCGGTGGACATCGTCCTCAACCCGCTGGGCGTGCCCTCGCGCATGAACGTCGGTCAGATCCTGGAAACCCACCTGGGCCTGGCGGCCAAGGGCCTGGGCGACAAGATCAACCGCATGCTCGAAGAGCAGCGCAAGGTTGCCGAACTGCGCGAGTTCCTCAATCAGGTCTACAACGAGATCGGCGGTCGCCGCAAGGAAGACCTGGACAGCTTCAGCGACCAGGAAATCCTCGAGCTGGCCGAAAACCTGCGCAACGGCGTGCCGATGGCAACGCCGGTGTTCGACGGTGCCAAGGAAGCCGAGATCAAGGCCATGCTGCGCCTGGCCGATCTGCCGGAGAGTGGTCAGATGCAGCTGTATGACGGCCGCACCGGCAACCCGTTCGAGCGTCCGACCACCGTCGGCTACATGTACATGCTGAAGCTGAACCACCTGGTCGACGACAAGATGCACGCGCGTTCCACCGGTTCCTACAGCCTGGTTACCCAGCAGCCGCTGGGCGGCAAGGCGCAGTTCGGTGGCCAGCGTTTCGGGGAGATGGAAGTCTGGGCGCTGGAAGCCTACGGCGCCGCCTACACCCTGCAGGAAATGCTGACCGTCAAGTCGGACGACGTGAACGGCCGTACCAAGATGTACAAGAACATCGTGGACGGGGATCACCGCATGGAGGCCGGCATGCCCGAGTCCTTCAACGTGCTGATCAAGGAAATCCGTTCCCTGGGCATCGACATCGAACTGGAAACCGAATAACACGCACCGCCATGCGGCGCCGGCTCGGCCGGCTGCCGCAGGTCCGTGAGGAGGAAAGGCCTTGAAAGACTTGCTGAATCTGTTGAAAAACCAGGGTCAAGAAGAGTTCGATGCGATCCGTATCGGTCTGGCTTCGCCGGAGATGATCCGTTCCTGGTCCTTCGGCGAAGTGAAAAAGCCGGAAACCATCAACTACCGTACCTTCAAGCCGGAGCGCGACGGCCTGTTCTGCGCCAAGATCTTCGGCCCGGTGAAGGACTACGAGTGCCTGTGCGGTAAGTACAAGCGCCTCAAGCACCGTGGCGTGATCTGCGAGAAGTGCGGCGTCGAAGTGGCGCTGGCCAAGGTGCGCCGCGAGCGCATGGCGCACATCGAGCTGGCCTCGCCGGTCGCCCACATCTGGTTCCTGAAGTCCCTGCCGTCCCGTATCGGCCTGCTGCTGGACATGACCCTGCGCGACATCGAGCGCGTGCTCTACTTCGAGAGCTACGTGGTGATCGACCCGGGCATGACCACCCTGGAAAAGGGCCAGCTGCTGAACGACGAGCAGTACTTCGAAGCCCTCGAGGAGTTCGGTGACGACTTCGACGCCAAGATGGGCGCCGAGGCCGTGCGCGAGCTGCTGATGGGCATCGACCTGGACCACGAGATCGCTCGCCTGCGCGAGGAGATCCCGCAGACCAACTCGGAAACCAAGATCAAGAAGCTGTCCAAGCGCCTGAAGCTGATGGAAGCCTTCCAGCAGTCCGGCAACAAGCCGGAGTGGATGGTGCTGACCGTGCTGCCGGTGCTGCCGCCGGACCTGCGTCCGCTGGTTCCGCTGGACGGTGGCCGCTTCGCGACTTCCGACCTGAACGATCTGTATCGTCGCGTCATCAACCGTAACAACCGTCTGAAGCGCCTGCTCGACCTGGCCGCGCCGGACATCATCGTGCGCAACGAAAAGCGCATGCTGCAGGAAGCCGTGGACGCCCTGCTGGACAACGGTCGTCGCGGCCGTGCCATCACCGGCTCCAACAAGCGCCCGCTGAAGTCCCTGGCCGACATGATCAAGGGCAAGCAGGGTCGCTTCCGTCAGAACCTGCTGGGCAAGCGCGTCGACTACTCCGGCCGTTCCGTGATCACCGTGGGCCCGACCCTGCGTCTGCACCAGTGCGGTCTGCCCAAGAAGATGGCGCTGGAGCTGTTCAAGCCGTTCATCTTCGGCAAGCTGGAAGCCCGTGGCCTGGCCACCACCATCAAGGCCGCCAAGAAGATGGTCGAGCGCGAGCTGCCCGAGGTCTGGGACGTTCTCGCCGAGGTCATCCGCGAGCATCCCGTGCTGCTCAACCGTGCGCCGACCCTGCACCGTCTGGGTATCCAGGCGTTCGAGCCGGTGCTGATCGAAGGCAAGGCGCTGCAACTGCACCCGCTGGTGTGCGCCGCGTACAACGCCGACTTCGACGGTGACCAGATGGCCGTGCACGTGCCGCTGACCCTCGAGGCTCAGCTGGAAGCGCGCGCCCTGATGATGTCCACCAACAACGTGCTGTCGCCGGCCAACGGCGAGCCGATCATCGTTCCCTCCCAGGACGTGGTGCTGGGTCTGTACTACATGACCCGTGAAGCCATCAATGCCAAGGGCGAGGGCCGCGTGTTCGCCGACCTGCAGGAAGTCGACCGTGCCTTCGGCGCGCGCGAAGTGTCCCTGCACGCCAAGGTCAAGGTGCGCATCCACGAGACCGTCAAGCAGAAGGACGGCTCCCTGGAGGAGAACACCCGCATCGTCGACACCACCGTCGGCCGTGCCCTGCTGTTCCAGATCGTGCCCAAGGGTCTGTCCTTCGACGTCGTCAACCAGCCGATGAAGAAGAAGGCGATCTCCAAGCTGATCAACCAGGCCTACCGTACCGTCGGCCTGAAGGACACCGTGATCTTCGCCGACCAGCTGATGTACACCGGCTTCGCCTACTCGACCCTGTCCGGCGTGTCGATCGGCGTGAACGACTTCGAGATCCCGGCCGAGAAGGCTCGCATCATCGATGCCGCCACTCAGGAAGTGAAGGAGATCGAAGCCCAGTACGCTTCCGGTCTGGTGACCCAGGGCGAGAAGTACAACAAGGTGATCGACCTCTGGTCCAAGGCCAACGACGAAGTGTCCAAGGCGATGATGGCCAACCTGTCCAAGGACAAGGTCATCGACCGCGAGGGCAAAGAGGTCCTGCAGGAGTCCTTCAACTCCATGTACATGATGGCGGACTCCGGTGCGCGTGGTAGCGCGGCCCAGATCCGCCAGCTGGCCGGCATGCGCGGCCTGATGGCCAAGCCGGACGGCTCGATCATCGAGACCCCGATCACCGCGAACTTCCGCGAAGGTCTGTCGGTTCTGCAGTACTTCATCTCCACCCACGGTGCGCGTAAGGGTCTGGCGGATACCGCACTGAAGACCGCGAACTCCGGTTACCTGACCCGTCGTCTGGTCGACGTGGCCCAGGACCTGGTGGTGACCGAGGTGGATTGCGGTACCGATCAGGGCCTGATCATGACCCCGCACATCGAAGGCGGAGACGTGGTCGAGCCGCTGGGCGAGCGCGTGCTGGGTCGCGTGGTGGCCCGCGACGTGTTCAAGCCGGGCACCGAGGAAGTGCTGCTGCCGGCCGGTACCCTGATCGACGAGAAGCTGGTCGAGTTCATCGAACGCAACAGCATCGACGAGATCGTCGTGCGTTCCGCGATCACCTGCGAAACCCGCTACGGCATCTGCTCCTGCTGCTACGGTCGCGATCTGGCCCGCGGTCACCGCGTCAACATCGGCGAAGCGGTCGGCGTCATTGCCGCCCAGTCGATCGGTGAGCCGGGTACCCAGCTGACCATGCGTACCTTCCACATCGGTGGTGCGGCCAGCCGGACTTCCGCGGCGGACAGTGTGCAGGTCAAGAATGGCGGCACCATCCGCCTGATCAACATGAAGCACGTGGTGCGCGGCGACGGCGCGCTGGTCTCGGTGTCCCGTTCGGGTGAACTGGCCGTGGCGGACGACTTCGGTCGCGAGCGCGAGCGCTACAAGCTGCCGTACGGTGCCGTGGTTTCCGTTCAGGAAGGCGACAAGGTCGAGCCGGGCACCATCGTGGCCAAGTGGGACCCGCATACCCACCCGATCGTCACCGAGATGAAGGGTATCGTCACCTTCGTCGGCATGGAGGAAGGCATCACCATCCGCCGTCAGGTGGACGAGCTGACCGGCCTGTCCAGCATCGAGATCCTGGATCCCAACGAGCGTCCGGCCGCGGGCAAGGACATTCGTCCGGCCATCAAGCTGGTCGACGAGAACGGCAAGGATCTGCTGCTGCCCGGTACCGACGTACAGGCCCAGTACCTGCTGCCGCCCAAGGCGCTGGTGGGGGTTACCGACGGTGCGCAGGTCAACGTGGGTGATGTGCTGGCGCGTATCCCGCAGGAAACCTCCAAGACCCGCGACATCACCGGTGGTCTGCCGCGCGTCGCCGACCTGTTCGAGGCCCGTCGTCCGAAGGAAGCCGCCATCCTCGCGGAAATCAGTGGCACCATCTCGTTCGGCAAGGAGACCAAGGGCAAGCGTCGTCTGGTCATCACCCCGAATGATGGCAGCGCCCCGTACGAGGAGCTGATTCCCAAGTGGCGTCACCTGAACGTGTTCGAAGGCGAGCAGGTCAACAAGGGTGAAGTGATCTCCGACGGTCCGAGCGATCCGCACGACATCCTGCGCCTGCTGGGCGTCAGCGCCCTGGCCCGTTACATCGTCAACGAGATCCAGGACGTCTACCGCCTGCAGGGTGTGAAGATCAACGACAAGCACATCGAGACGATTCTGCGTCAGATGCTGCGCAAGGTGGAGATCACAGAGGTTGGTGATTCCAGCTTCATCAAGGGTGATCAGGTCGAGCTGACCGCGGTGCTGGCAGAGAACGAGCGCCTTGTCGCCGAAGACAAGTTCCCGGCCAAGTACTCGCGCGTGCTGCTCGGTATCACCAAGGCGTCGCTGTCCACCGAGTCGTTCATCTCCGCGGCATCCTTCCAGGAAACCACCCGCGTGCTGACCGAAGCCGCGGTGACCGGCAAGCGCGACTACCTGCGCGGCCTGAAGGAAAACGTGGTGGTGGGCCGTCTGATCCCGGCAGGTACCGGTCTGGCCTATCACAGCGAACGCAAGCGTCGTCGCGAGGCGGAGAAGCCGCTGCGCGTCAGCGCGGACGAGGTGGAAGCCGCACTGACCGAAGCGCTGAACTCCAGCGCAGGCTGAGTGCAATGAACCCGGGCGCCTCGGCGCCCGGGTTTTGCCTTGACGGCGAATTGAGCTCTCTTTAGACTCATGCACCCCTAAATTTGGCAGGGCGTGTTGCTCTGCCATTTTGCTTTCTTCGGAAGGCGATTTGTGTCGAAAGACAAGACAGTGGAGCTAGTAGATGGCAACTATCAACCAGCTGGTGCGTCAGCCGCGCAAGCGCATCGTCGACAAGTCCGACGTGCCCGCGCTGCAGAACTGCCCCCAGCGTCGTGGCGTGTGCACCCGCGTGTACACCACCACCCCGAAAAAACCCAACTCCGCACTGCGTAAGGTCTGCCGTGTGCGCCTGACCAATGGTTTCGAGGTCTCCTCGTACATCGGCGGTGAAGGTCACAACCTGCAGGAACACAGCGTCGTGCTGATCCGCGGCGGCCGTGTCAAGGACCTTCCGGGTGTGCGTTATCACACCGTGCGCGGTTCCCTGGACACCTCCGGCGTCAAGGATCGCAAGCAGGGTCGTTCCAAGTACGGCGCCAAGCGTCCGAAGTAATTTTTCTATTCTGGGTCGATAAGAGTAAGGTCGGGCGTGGCAAGCCGTCATTGTCCCGGGCTAACCTGAAGACCGTTTGAGGGCTTATCAATGCCAAGACGTCGTGTAGCAGCAAAGCGTGAGATCCTGGACGATCCGAAATACGGAAGCCAGATTCTCGCCAAGTTCATGAACCACGTGATGGAAAGCGGCAAGAAGGCCGTGGCCGAGCGCATCGTTTACGGTGCCCTGGACACTGTCAAGGCTCGCAAGAACACCGATCCCCTGGAGCTCTTCGAAAAAGCTCTCGACGCCATCGCTCCGCTGGTCGAAGTGAAGTCCCGCCGTGTCGGCGGTGCAACCTACCAGGTTCCGGTCGAGGTTCGTCCGTCCCGTCGTAGCGCCCTGGCCATGCGCTGGCTGGTGGAAAGCGCGCGCAAGCGCGGCGAGAAGTCCATGGCCCTGCGCCTGGCCGGCGAGCTGCTGGACGCCTCCGAAGGCAAGGGCGCTGCGGTCAAGAAGCGTGAAGACGTGCACCGCATGGCCGAGGCCAACAAGGCGTTCTCGCACTACCGCTTCTAATTCAGGCGCCCACACGAGGACCTTATCGTGGCCCGTACTACCCCGATCAACCGCTACCGTAACATTGGTATCTGCGCCCACGTGGACGCAGGCAAGACCACCACGACCGAGCGGATCCTGTTCTACACAGGTGTGAACCACAAGATGGGCGAAACCCACGACGGCGCCTCCACCACCGACTGGATGGTGCAGGAGCAGGAGCGTGGCATCACCATCACTTCCGCAGCCGTTACCGCCTTCTGGCAGGGCTCGCAGAAGCAGTATGACAAGTACCGCGTCAACGTGATCGATACCCCCGGTCACGTGGACTTCACCATCGAAGTGGAGCGCTCCCTGCGTGTGCTCGACGGCGCCGTGGTGGTGTTCTGCGGTACCTCCGGCGTGGAGCCGCAGTCTGAAACCGTATGGCGTCAGGCCAACAAGTACGGTGTTCCGCGCATCGTCTACGTCAACAAGATGGACCGTCAGGGCGCCGACTTCGAGCGCGTGATCGGCCAGATCAAGAAGCGCCTGGGTCACACCCCGGTCCCGCTGCAGCTGCCGATCGGCTCCGAAGAGAACTTCAAGGGCCAGATCGACCTGATGAGCATGAAGGCCGTCTACTGGGACGACGCCGACATGGGCATGACTCCCCGCTACGAGGAGATCCCGGAAGAGCTGCGTGCCAAGGCCGAGGAATATCGCTCCAACATGGTCGAGGCCGCCGCCGAGGCCAGCGAAGAGCTGATGAACAAGTACCTGGAAGAGGGCGACCTGTCCGTCGAGGACATCAAGGCTGGTCTGCGCATGCGCACCATCGCCTGTGAAATCGTTCCGGCAGTCTGCGGCTCCTCCTTCAAGAACAAGGGCGTGCCCCTGGTTCTCGACGCCGTGATCGACTACCTGCCGGCGCCGACCGACATTCCGCCGATCCAGGGCACCAACCCGGACAATCCGGAGCAGGCCGACGAGCGTGTCGCCTCCGACGACGCCCCGTTCTCCGCTCTGGCGTTCAAGATCGCCACCGACCCCTTCGTCGGCACCCTGACCTTCACCCGCGTGTACTCGGGCTTCCTGAGCTCCGGCGACTCCGTGCTGAACTCCGTCAAGGGCAAGAAGGAGCGCGTCGGCCGTATGGTGCAGATGCACGCCAACCAGCGTGACGAGATCAAGGAAGTGCGCGCCGGCGACATCGCCGCGCTGATCGGCATGAAGGACGTCACCACCGGTGACACCCTGTGTGCCATCGACGCTCCGATCATCCTCGAGCGCATGGACTTCCCGGAGCCGGTGATTCACGTCGCCGTCGAGCCGAAGACCAAGGCCGACCAGGAAAAGATGGGTATCGCGCTGGGCCGCCTGGCTCAGGAAGACCCGTCCTTCCGCGTGCGTACCGACGAAGAGTCGGGCCAGACCATCATCGGCGGCATGGGTGAGCTGCACCTGGACATCATCGTTGACCGCATGCGTCGCGAGTTCAACGTCGAGGCCAACATCGGCAAGCCGCAGGTAGCCTACCGCGAAGCCATTCGCAACACCTGCGAGATCGAAGGCAAGTTCGTTCGCCAGTCCGGTGGTCGTGGCCAGTTCGGTCATTGCTGGATCCGCTTCGAGCCGGCTGAAGAAGGCAAGGAAGGTCTGGAGTTCCACAATGAGGTCGTTGGTGGTGTGGTTCCGAAGGAATACATCCCGGCGATCCAGAAAGGTATCGAAGAGCAGATGAAGAACGGCGTTCTCGCCGGCTATCCGCTCCTCGGTCTGAAGGCCACCGTGTTCGACGGCTCCTACCACGACGTCGACTCCAACGAAATGGCGTTCAAGATCGCGGCCTCCATGGCCACCAAGCAGCTGTCCCAGAAGGGCGGTGCCGTTCTGCTTGAACCGATCATGAAGGTCGAGGTGGTAACCCCTGAAGAGTACATGGGCGACGTGATGGGCGACCTGAACCGTCGTCGTGGCCTGATTCAGGGCATGGAGGACAGCGTGTCCGGCAAGGTGATCCGCGCCGAGGTTCCGCTGGGCGAGATGTTTGGTTACGCTACCGACGTTCGCTCTATGTCGCAGGGTCGTGCGAGCTACTCCATGGAGTTCTCCAAGTACGCGGAAGCGCCGAGCAACATCGTCGACGCTATCGTCAAAAAACAAGGTTGATTCAGCCCTTTAAGTAAGAGGTTTACTGTCGTGGCTAAGGAAAAATTCGAACGTACAAAACCGCACCTCAACGTTGGCACCATCGGCCACGTTGACCATGGTAAGACCACTCTGACTGCGGCCATTGCGACCGTCTGCGCCAAGACCTGGGGCGGCGAAGCCAAGGGCTACGATCAGA